>JRYG01000507.1_pt1 | contig 129277 bp, 119 predicted proteins | sample 235341 | NCBI WGS metagenome assembly JRYG01 (sample SAMN03074218, study PRJNA261478) | activated sludge metagenome | biome: Wastewater Treatment Plant; feature: Wastewater; material: Activated sludge; isolation source: activated biomass of a wastewater treatment plant treating hydrocarbon... ...
CTGCGGGCCGCCGTCGCCGTTCGTCTACCTGCCGCCCACGGTCACCGATGCACGCGTGGGCGTGACGAACGCATCCTCACGACTACTCGGGATTGGAGGCGTGCTCGCCGCCGGTGCCGAGCCTGAGCAGATAAACTGCCACCACGAGGCCCACTGCCAGGTAGGCTCCGATGTAAAGCATGCCGAGAGGGCGGTTGACGAAGTCGAACAATCGCAGATTCAGTAGCGCTGCGGCTGTGATGAACACGATCAAGCCAAACGACGCGTAACCGGTATGCTGAAGGGGCGCAAGTCCCTTGGCGACGATCAACGGAGCAGCGCTCAGGGCGAGCGCCAGATATAGCGCACCGAAGCTGCGAAGTGTGAACAGCGATATGACTTCGGGGAATACCCGGCCGCCGCGCCCCCCGGCGGTGCTCAGAGTGCCGTACAGGCCGAGAAACAGCACGAACACGACATAGGCCACGGTAAACACGCGCGCGGTCATCGTCATCGGTGCGCCAACCAGCCGCAGCGCCGGACGGTGCAGCACCCACTCAGAGATACCGATTCCCGCCGCAGTGCAGTTGACGGCCAGCGCCCCCAAGTACAACCACGCAAGGCCGTTGCTGAGGAGAAGCTTATCCCGGAAGGCGATCACCACGATTGCCTGGAACAAACCGAAAAGCCACAGGTACAGCAGCGGCGCGTAGGTCAGCGACCAGTCCCAGCGCCGGGTGCATACCCACGCCAACCAGGCGTTGCCCAGACACCACCCGCCGATGGTCATGGCGACGAAGGGCGATACCTTCCAGGCGAACATGGTCGCCGCTGCCTCGGGCATGAAGAATAGGATGGTGCCGAGCAGCGCATACAACGCCGCGAGCGTGTAGGTCAGATACCAGGAAACGGAGGAAAGCACGGCCGCTCGATCCCTCGTCACGCGGCTTCGGCTGCCGGCTCGATGCAGTCGGGCTCGTCGACTCGCGCGTTGTTCACCTTCTTCGAAACCGGGTAGGCCAGCATGTGCGCGGCGCAGCACGGCCGCAACATTGCGGCCGCGTCTGCGGCATCCGCAGTCAGCCATTTGCCATACTCTCCGGGCGCCAGGATGGCCGGCATGCGCGTATGCAAGGTGCGTAGCAGTTCATTGGCCTCGGTCGTAATGATGCTGAAGCTCTCGACCGGTTCGCCGCCAGGAGATCGCCAGACCTCCCACAGCCCGGCAAAACCGAACAACGGTGTGTCGGCGGGTTTGATGCGGTAGGGCTGCTTGCCGTGCACAAGCGTCTTCCACTCGAAGAAACCGCTCGCCGGCACGATGCAGCGGCGCCTCTTGAAACCCGCGCGAAACGCCGGTGCCGTGGCCACCGTCTCGGCGCGGGCGTTGATCGTCCGGTAGCCGATCTTCTCGTCCTTCGCCCAGAAGGGAATGAGCCCCCAGCGCAGCATGGCCAAGGCGCGCCCGCCATCCTCGGCCAGCCGGACGACGGGAGCCGACTGGCCCGGCGCGATGTTGTAACGCGGACGCAGCGCGGGCAGGATGCCCAGCTCGAAGCAGAGCTGAATTACGGCAGGATTTTCATTGAGATCGTAGCGCCCGCACATCGGACAATGCTACGAAGGCGGCGTCGCTCTGGCAAGTGCCGTGGCGGAAACCTCTGCCGACGCGGCACTGAAATCGAATCTCAGGCCAGGGCGTTGGCGCCGACCATGTAGTCCCCGAGAACACCGACGACCCGCTGCAGTTCATTGCGCAGGTTTTGCGCGCCCGGCCGCGCCTGGGCCTGATGGCCCTCGCGCGCCGCGCGTTCCAAGCGCGCTGCAGCCTCCAGTGCGGGCACGGCATTGAACACTCCGACCGAGCCCTTGATGCGGTGCGCAATGCGCCCGAGTTGTTCGAGATCGCCCGAGGCGACGGCCGCATCCATTTCCGCCAAGGTTCGGTCGTAGTCGCCGAGAAAGGTCTCAACCAGCACCCGCAACGTGGCATCGTCACCGTCGAGAACCTCCAGCGTGCGGCGCAGATCGCAGAATTCCGCCGCCGGCGCAAGGCAGGAATCCCCCGAGGCCGGGTTGATCGCTTCGCAGGCAGCGCACACCCGATCGAGCGCCGCATAGAGTTCCACCGGCTTGATCGGTTTGGTCAGGTAGTCGTCCATGCCGGCGTCCAGACACTGCTCGCGGTCCCCCGCCATGGCGTGAGCCGTCATCGCGATGATAGGCGTGGTGCGCCAGTTGCCGCCGTTGACCCAGGTCCGGCGCTGCTCCCGGGCGCGGATCGCTGCCGTTGCCTGCAGCCCACCCATCACCGGCATCTGCACGTCCATGAAGATGACGTCATAGCGTCCCTGCTCAAAATACTCCACGGCCTCCTTGCCGTTGTGGGCGACCGTCACGCGATGACCGACCTTCTCCAGGAGCCGCGTCGCGAGCATTTGATTCACCGGATTATCCTCGACCAGCAGCACCTGGAGAGACGCTGGTTGCACGCCCGACACACCTGCGTCCTCGCCGATGCGGAATTCATCGAGGAAGAAATCGTCGTTCGCCGTCACCTTCAGCGCCAATAGCATGGCATCGAGCAGGTCGGACTGGGAGAACGGTTTGACGAGGTGGGAGTGGATACCCATCTTCTTGCAACGGGCGGCATCGATGCGCTGCATGTTCGACGGCAGCAGCATGATGATTCGCTCCAAATCAGGCGATCCGGCGGGCAGCGTCTTGGCGACGTCGAAGCCGTCCGGCTTGGGCATGTTCGAATCCAGTAGGATCAGCCCGAACGGCCGGCCCGACGCCCGCGCCCCCTCGATCTCTGCAATTGCCTGCTTGCCGCCCAGCGCCAGCCGCGGTCGCATGCCCCACGAAACGAGCATCCTGCCGAGCAGTTTGGCGTGGCTCAGGCTGTCCTCTGCTACGAGCACCCGCGTGCCCGCCAGCCTCGCCACGTCCTTGGGCGTCTCAGCAGCCACGAGGCCCGCCCGCTCGGCATAGCCGACCCGCGCCGTGAAGTGAAACGTGCTCCCTTCGCCTTCCCTGCTTTCCACCCAGATCCGCCCGCCCATCAGGCGCACCAGACGGCTGCAGATCGCCAGCCCCAGGCCCGTGCCGCCGAAGCGACGCGTGATCGACGCGTCCGCCTGGGAGAATGCGTCGAATATCTCCCGCTGCTTGTCAGCGGAGATGCCCATGCCGGTGTCACGGACCGAGAAGTGAAGTCTGAGCCCCGCATCGTCCTGCTCTTCGGCCGCTACGCAAACCTCCACCTCTCCCTTGGTGGTGAACTTGATGGCATTGCCGACCAGGTTCATCACCACTTGGCGGATGCGACCCGGGTCGCCGCGCAGGCACTCCGGGATCTCGTTGGTCATCGAGTAGAAGAGCTCGATGCCCTTCTGATGCGCGTGCAGGGCGAGCGCCTTGATCGTTTCGCCCACCGCGGACTGGAGCGAGAAGTCGATGGTGTCGATCTCCAGCTTGCCGGCCTCGATTTTGGAGAAGTCGAGGATATCGTTGATGATCGTCAGCAGCGCGTCGGCCGAGGACTTGACCATGGTCAGATAGTCCCGTTGCTCGGCGGACAGATCCGTATCCAAAGCCAAGTCCGTCATGCCGATGATGCCGTTCATCGGCGTGCGGATCTCGTGGCTCATGTTGGCCAGGAACTCGCTCTTGGCGCGGCTCGCAGCCTCTGCCGCTTCCTTGGCCTGCAGCAGCTCCTGCTTCCAGCCCCGGCGCTCGTCCAGCAGCCGGGCGATAAGAACCGACAACTCGCCGACATCGCCCTCCTCCGCGATCCGGTTTTGTCCATCGCCGGATTCGGCCAGCAGCTGCCGGGCAGTAGCGCGCAGGGCGTCAACCGCGCGCGCCTCCTGTGCCTGCTCTCGAGCAGGCAAAGTGTCGTTCATCTGATGGCTGTCTGTCATTGCAATGTCGGGCCGCTGCGATACTCCGTTACGTCGATCCGCCGCGTCGGCGTACCACCGCCCGCGCAGCGCTCTCCCCCAGGTTCCAGCCGCTCACGGAGAATCACGGACAAACCGGGCGGCATCGATCCACCGCAGGAATAACGGATGAAAGACGAGGCAACTTTAAGCGATGGCAACCGGAACAACAGGCCCGCGCCGCGGCGCCATGCCGGGTTGCACCGCCTCGGCGGCACTACCGTCGGCGATAGACAGCTGCCGGGTCCCTCTCGGGAGGGGTGTCCGGAGGCTGGGCGCGGCGCGCCTCCGCGGCCAGTCGGTCCGCGTTGTCGCCGGTAAGCGCCCGGAGAAACGCCACCAATTGCCGCTTCTCTGCGCCGCTCAAACCCAAGGGCTTGACCAACGGGTCGAGGTGGGGATTGGCGATGCCGCCGCGGTCGTAGAACTCCACCACGTCCTCCAGCGTGGCAAGCGAACCGTCGTGCATGTAAGGCGAGGTCAGCGCCACGTTGCGCAGGCCGGGGGTGCGGTACTTCCACGAATCCGCTGGATCGAGGGTGACTTCATAGCGACCTACGTCGGGAATGGGTGGCTCGAAGGCTTCCAGATCCTTGTCTGTCACCTCCGTGTGTACGCCTGGGGCCAGCTGCACCTTGTGCCGGCGCACGAGCTGCATGCTGTTGGCGTACCCTATGCCGGTGTTGTGAAAGTCCTGGTCCGAAAACAGCGCGTGCCGCGGGCCGATGGTGTGGCAGGCGGCGCAACCGCCCTTGCCGGCGAACAGCCGGAAGCCCGCCTGCTCCTCTGCGTTCAGCGCGTCCTTGCGCTTGCCGTAGTACCAGCGGTCGAAGCGCGAATTGGCCGAGAGCACGGTGCGCTGGTATGCGGCGAGCGCCTGCCCGACATTCGCGGCGTTCGGGCCGCGGCCGAACGTCCGCTCAAACCGGCCCTTGTACTCGGGCAGCAGCCGGATCTTCTCGACGACATAGCCCATTGACGGATTGGCCATCTCGTTGCCTGCAAGCAGGGGCCCCCACACCTGATTCTCCAGGGAGAACTCGCGCCCGTCATGAAACAGTTGCTCGACGTAGGCAACGTTGAAGATCGTCGGCGAATTGCGCCGTACGCTCTGCCCTTCCAGACCAACCGCGGTACCCAGCTCGTTGGAGGTGAAGCCCTGCTCCGGCACATGACACATGCCGCACGACAGCGTGTTGTTGTGGGACAGGCGCCGGTCCATGAACAGCATGCGGCCAAGTTCCACCTTGGCGCTGGTGATGGGATTCTCCGGCGGCACCGGCACCGGCGGCAGGCCAAGGGACGCTTTCGGCGGCGGCGCGATGGGGCCGGCGGCCGCAAGCGACGCAAGGCCCATGAGCAGAATCGCTCCGGCGTATGCGCCGACCACCTTCAATGCAGTCGCACTCCCTGCTCCATCAGCAGCGTCTTGACATCGTTGATCACTACCTCAGGCAACAGATAGTCGGCGGCATAGATCTCCCGCACAATCCCTTTGGCATCGACGAGAAACACCTTGAGCACGTGAGCGAAGCGGCCGGATGGTCTGCCCGTAGCCGCATCGATGCTTTGTGCGACGTCCTGCCCGAAGCCATCGACGAGCGGCAACAGTTGCCGGACCGAGGCCGTGGTGAGGAAGTCCCAGCGCACGCCACGATAGTCTTGCCCGTGATCGCCGCTGTACAGCGCCATCATCTGCGGCGTATCCCGTTCCGGATCGAAGGAAAGACTGACGATGCGCACCCGCCCGTGGGCCGCGGGCAACGATTCCAACGCGCCCTTCACCTGATGCAGGACGAGGAAGGCATAGGGGCAGCCGCCCGCGTCGCTGCAGTTCGTGTACATGAACGACAGAAGTGTCACCGTGCCGCGCGTGAACTGTGCCAGACGCCGTCGCTTTCCGGTTGCGTCCAATACGTCACCATCCGTCGCCGGCTGGATGCGTTGCAGGGTGTAGGTGCCGGGCGCCGGGGGAACGAAATCCATCACTGGCCTGCCATCTTTCGCCGCCGTGGCCGCGGCGAAAAGAAGGAAGACCCCACATGCGACCCGAATCGGGCCGGGCAGTTGCCTCGGGAGGAGCAGATCAAACATCCATCATCGCGCGTGGGCCAGCGTGGCGGACACGTCGCCGCGGGCGGCATCCAGTGGCTTAAGGGTGGAAAGATCCCGCGCCTGGAACTTCATGTGGTGAGCGCGCCCCAACTTCTCCTTGTAGAAATCGATGTACACCTTCTCCTTCAGCTCCTTCCCGTCCCAGTCGTAGATCTTCAGGAACTGCTCGTCGTCCTTGCCTTTCTTGTCCCAGTTGCCCAGCAGCGACGAGGTTACATACACGCGCTTGCCGTCGAAGCTCTGGGACACCATGTTTACCTGAGACCCCACCTTCTTCTGGTAGACCTCCTTGACATTGGTGTGGTCGGACAGGTCGAAGTAGCGCACCGTGCCATCCATGAAGGTGGACACCCATAGCGCCTTGCCATCGGCGGTGATTGAGATGTCCACCGGCAGCGGGATCTTCGCCGGGTCGCCGATGGTGGCGATTTCCTTCACCTGCCACTCGCCCTTGGCGTCTTGTTTGTACATCCACATCTTCGAAGTCAGCGCTGACGTGGTGAGCGCCCAGTTCTCGCCCGCCTTCCATGACCAGCGCACCTCTAGCGGCGCGCCAGGCGTCTGGAATACCTTGATCGGCTTGAACGTTTTCAGGTCCCACATGACGGAGGTGTTGCCGAAGCGCTTCATAGCCTCGCCGTCCTTGACCAGCTTGCCCAGGTCCATCATGTAGTTGTTCCAGCCGGTGAAGGAGGTCGTGAGAAACACGTTCTTCTGCGGATTGACGCCAGCATCGTAGCCATAGCCGTCGCCGCCGTCCTTGGGGATGGGATAACTGGCAACGTGATCACCCTTGTTGTTGTACACGACGATGCCTGTCTCGCCGCCGTGGTCGCGGTTGTTGGACAAGGGCGTAATCAGCATGCGCCCAGGCAACGCGATGAAGGAGTGCGGACCCACGTAGCCGCCGCTCTTCTGGACGAAGTCGGTGATCGTCCTGATCAGTTTCGGCTTTCCAGGGTTCGTGCCGATGTCGAAGATGTAGATCTTGTTCGAGTCCAGCGCCCCACCCCAGAGGTAGCGCCGATCGTCGGATAGTCCGACGTGGTGCACCTCGCCTCTGCCGCCCAGGGACAGCCTGTGGATGATCTTGCCGTAGGTCTTGGAGGCGGGATTGACGTCGATGGTGACCAGCTTGTCCGAGCCGTCACCCACACCCTTCACGCCTAGCGTCCAGACATAGACCAGATCCTCCTGCCCCTTGATCAGGGGCGTGAACGGCGAGCAGCTGGTCTCATCGGCAAACGATGACGGCGACGCCAGGGCGATACCGGCCGCGCCCGTCGCCAGCGCGGTCCTGAGACTCCGGCCTGCGATCGATCCTGCATTCCTAGTCTGCATCATGGTCTCCTCCTTTGGCTCACAAGGGTGCCGTACCAGTGCGCGCGGATTCCTTACCGCGCCGGTCGCGGCGAATGTCATCGGGTAGCACGTCTAAACTATAGTGGCCTGCCGGCATGACGTCACGAAAAAAATACTTCTCGCATCACCGCCGCTTGGCGCAATCAGGATGCCGCGCGCCGACGGTCGGTGAATCAAACGGGACCGACATACCGATGCCAGTGTTGTCAGCGCGCCGTCGTCCCTCCATACTTCAGCCGGTCGGGATTGGGAGGCGTCCGTCCGTACGTCCGGAAGGAGGCGCCCCACGATCGTGCCAGCGCTGTCCGAGAGCCATGCCATGTTCGGCCGTTTTCTTGCCTGCGTCGCGCTGCGCCAGGCGCTGCTGTTACTGTCGATCGCCATGCCGCTGTACGGAAGTGCCGGCAAGGCTGAGAGTGTCGCCTTGGGCGGTGACTTCATCCTCGCCGATGCGGCCGGCGGCAGTTTCCGCCTCGCAGCATATCGGGGCCGGGTGGTGCTCGTATACTTCGGCTACACCGGCTGCCCCGACCTGTGCCCTACGCAACTGAGTACCATGCGTGCCGTGCTCAGACAACTGGGAGGGCTGCGGAACCAAGTAACACCTGTGTTCATCTCCGTCGATCCGGCGCGGGATACGCCGCCGGTCCTGCGCGAATACGTGCGCACCTTCGACCCGGCCATTGTTCCGCTCACTGGCAGCAAAGGTGAGCTGCAGCGCGTCGCGCGCGCCTACGGTGCGGATTTCCGCTACGCTACGGGAAACGGCCGCAGCTACACGGTGGATCACTCCACCCATTTGTTCGTCGTGGACAGACAGGGGCGTCTGGTGCGCGTTCTGCCTCACGGCACCCCGGTCGAGGAAATCGTGAAAGTGGTCAATGAGCTGATCGGACGATGAAGCACTGCCCCTGTCCTTGCGGCGACGCCGCCCTGCCTGTCTGAGAAGAGCGATGCCCGCGACAAGACCGATCCGCACTGCCACGGCCATTCTCTCCGCCTCCGTTCTGATCGGCTGGGCAGTCCGCCCGGCACAAGCGGACGAAACCCGTCACTCGCCCTACGTTGCAAGCATGATCAAGGGCCAGGAAGACTACGTGCACGTCTGGACGGCTGGCGTCCAGGGGGTGGGCGACGAAGCGGACAAGCTGGTAACGGTCGATGTCAACCCGACGTCGAAGACTTACGGTAAGGTCGTGCATTCGCTGACGGTCGGCGGGCGCGGCGAAGCAAATCATCTGGGCTTCGGCGACGACCGCAAGCACTTGTGGGCCGGCCGACTCGATGACAGCAAGATGTTCGTGTTCGACGTCGGCAGCAATCCGGCGCGGCCGCGGATCGTCAAGACCATCATCGACCTGCCGAAGAAGACCGGCTACGTCGGCCCCCGCGCGTTCTGCGCCGTGCCCGGGCGCATGCTGGTTCAGTCCCTCTCCAATTCCAAGGATCACGGCGGCATGACCGGCATCGCAGTCTACAGCAACAAAGGCGATTTCCTCGCCAAGTACGATATGCCGTTAGAAGTGCTCGGCACGAAGGGCGACGGTTTCGGCTATGACCTTGCCATCAGCCCGGCGAAGACCGTTCTGCTCAGCTCGAGCTTCGGCGGCCGCAACCTCTACATGGCGAACCCGGATCGTCTGCTCAAGGAGAGCGATGCCACGAGGAAGTTCGGCAACACCTTGATCGTCTGGGAGCTCAAGTCCATGAGGCCGGTGAGAATCCTCAACGTGCCGGGCAGCCCGATGGAAATCCGCTGGTCACCACGGGTAAGCGACGGTTGGGCAATCGCTGCCTCGGCGCTGACTGCGGCGCTTTCCCTCGTTCGGCAGGACGCCCAGGGCCTCTGGCAGGCGCGGGAGGTGGCGCGGATCGGCGGGCCCGGAACGTCGCCGCTGCCGGCTGACATGAGCATCACCGCCGACGGCAAGGGCCTGTGGCTGGGCACGTTCATGGACGGCATGGTGCGCTACTTTGACCTGTCCGATCCCGAGCACCCGAAGCAGGTCTATGCGAAGAGAGTAGGCTCCCAGGTAGGCACTGTTGCCCAGAGCGTCGATGGCAAGCGCATTTACGTCAGCTCGTCGCTGTTCTCTAACTGGGACAAGCGGGGCGCCGACGACCAGCAGTTCCTCGCCCTATACCACTGGGACGGCAGCGAGTTGAAGGAACAGTGGCGCATCGACTTTTACCGCGAAAAACTCGGCCGCGCCGGCCACATGCAATTCAGCGCCAGGCCGGCGAGGGTCGCCACGCCCGGCTTCGGCGAGCCGCCGCCCGCTTCTCCGTCGCGGCCGACGCCCGAGTAGCGCGAGAACAGCTCAACGAAGACCGAGCACGTCCTGCATGTCGAACAGGCCGCTGCGCTTCACGGCCATGAATCGCGCCGCACGCAGCGCGCCCAGTGCGTAGGGGATGCGACTGGCGGCCTTATGGGTGATCTCGACGCGCTCGCCCGTGCCGGCGAAAAGGACGGTGTGATCGCCGACGATGTCGCCGCCGCGCACCGTGGCAAAGCCGATGGTGGATGGATCGCGCTCGCCCGTGACCCCTTCGCGACCGTAGACGGCGACCTTCGACAGGTCGCGCCCAAGCGCCTCGGCCACCACCTCGCCCATGCGCAGCGCCGTGCCGGACGGCGCATCCACCTTGTGCCGATGATGGGCCTCGATGACCTCGATGTCATAGCCGTGGCTGAGAACACGGGCGGCGACGTCAAGCAATTTGAATACGAGATTGACACCCACGCTCATGTTCGGCGCGAAAGTGATGGCGATATCCCGCGCCGCCTCCTGGATCTCAAGCTTCTGCGCTGCGCTGAAACCCGTCGTGCCAATCACCATAGACACGCCAAGCCGCCGGCACAGGGACAGATGCGCCAGCGTGCCCTCGGGCCGGGTGAAATCGATCAGGCAATCCGCCTGCTTCAACCCGGCATGCACGTCGTCGCTGATCGCAACGCCGCAGGGCACGCCGCAGAACTCGCCCGCGTCCTTGCCCAGCGCCGGCACCCCCGCCTGCTCGAGGGCCGCCGCAAGCTGCATGTCCTGTGCCTTGAGCACGGTCTCGATCAGCATCCGGCCCATGCGGCCAGAACTGCCGGCAATAGCGATACGCAGTCTGGTCATCGGTCTGGCATCCGCAACACAATTGTAACGACGAACGGCTACTTCGCCTCGGACGGGCCGCTCCCCGCCTGCGCAGCAGGCGACTGCGTGCCGGCCGGGCCGCCGATATCGATTTCACGGGCACGGCCGGCCATAGCCGGCTCACCGGCTGCCGAAGTCGCCCCGCCCGGTTCTGCCGCAGTCACATCGCCGGCGACCCGGGCCAGCTTGCCATCATCGAAAAAGACCGAAAGCCGGCGCTGTTGTGCCTCGCCACGCCCCGGTTTGAACCGATAGACATAGTCCCAGCGCTCGGCGTGAAACATGTCCGTCAGCAGCGGCGTCCCAAGGACGAATCGCACCTGGTCCTTGGTCATGCCGGGCTTCAACTGGGCGACCATCTCCTGAGTCACATAGTTGCCCTGGCGCACGTCGATCTTGTAAGGCGTGATGGCCGAAGTGACATTCGGCAGGCCGGAACAGGCAGGCAGGGCCAAGGCCGCAAGCACGGGGAAGAGGCAGCGGAATTGCATCGTAACAGGGGCGGGAATTCTCACCGGGCGCAGAAAGCTATATTATAAACGCGTTCCCGGCCCCGCCGCCTTTCGCTCACGTCGTCTTTCTGCAACCGAATCGCCATGACCAACTCGCAAAATCTGAAAAGCATGGGACTGAAGGCGACGTTCCCGCGCCTGAAGATCCTCGACCTGTTTCAGAAGACCGATCTGCGTCATATGACGGCGGAAGACGTCTATCGCCAGCTAATCAACGAAGGTATGGATATCGGTCTCGCGACCGTCTATCGCGTGCTTACGCAGTTCGAGCAGGCGGGGCTTCTGACGCGCCACTATTTCGAATCCGGCAAGGCGGTCTTCGAACTGAACGAAGGACGGCATCACGATCATCTGGTCTGCCTGCAGTGCGGCAAGGTGGAAGAGTTCTACGATGCGGAAATCGAGGCGCGCCAGATGAGTGTCGCCAAGGAACGGGGCTTCGCCGTACATGAGCATGCCCTCTACCTGTACGCCGACTGCGTCAAGCCTGATTGCCCGAACAAGAAGCACGGCCAGCAAGAATAGGTCCCTGCCCGCCGCGTCGAGGCCCGGCGGCATGTTGCGTCGCTGCCGCCCAGCGAGCGATGTCATGCAGCGCGCAAGCGCACGACATCATCCCGCCCCCGCCAATTGTATGCTCACGCCCCCCGCCCGTGGTAAGTCTCGGCAGCACAAAGCGCCCGCGCGCCGCTGACCACGCGCAATCGCCCGGTCCATTACAACAACCAATGGAAGCATTGCTGACCTCGACCGCGCTCGTCGCCATCGCGGAAATCGGCGACAAGACCCAGCTCCTCTCCTTCGTCCTCGCCGCCCGATTGCGCAAGCCGCTCGCCATCATCCTCGGCATATTCACCGCAACAGTCGCAAATCATGCCCTGGCGGGATCCCTCGGCGTCTGGCTGGCGCAGTTGCTGCCCCAAAACTGGCTCGTGTGGCTGACCGGCCTCACCTTCATCGCATTCGGCCTGTGGGCGCTGGTGCCCGACAGTCTCGACGGTGAGCCGCGCGCATACCCGGCCGGCGCCTTCGTCACGACCACCATTGCCTTCTTCCTCGCCGAGATGGGGGACAAAACCCAGCTGGCAACGGTGGCCCTGGGCGCGCGCTTCGACGCGCTCGCGGCCGTGGTGCTCGGGACGACGCTGGGCATGCTGCTGGCAAACATCCCGGCGGTGCTGGTGGGCGAGGCCCTTGCGCACAAGCTGCCGATGAGGGCAATCCGCTACCTCGCCGCGCTGTCCTTCATGGTCACCGGCCTCGTGTCCTTCCTCGGCGCCAGCTCGTCGGCCTGATCCCGTTCCGCCCGCATCCCCGCGCCGACGCGGGCAGCCCGACGCGCGGCCGCCGTGCCTTCCTCGGCAGGCCGCCGACGGGGGGCGCGCCGAGCAGCACTCGCCTCGTTGCCGGCAGGCCGTCGCCATGTTCCGCCACGAGTTCGACAGGCTTTGCTCCAGCGGCGCCACAGTCTGGCGTTCAAATAGGGACAACTGTCGAATCCGGAGAAGAACAATGGCATCCCCCACTTCCATCACGACCTGGCTGCGCCATGCTCACCTCGCACGCATGCTCCTGCTGGGCGGGCTGGTGCTGCTGCTGGGCATTCCGGCGGGCATGGTGCAGCGCCTGGTCTACGAGCGCTCCGCGTCCCGCGACCAGGCAGCGGCAGACGTCACGAGCGCTTGGGGCGGCGTGCAGAACGTCATCGGACCGCGTTTGGTTGTGCCATTCGTCGAACGCGAAACGGTCAAGGACGCAGACGGCCGGACGGTTAGTCGCGAGCGCCGGCGCAACGCTGTTTTTCTGCCGGAGTTCCTGAACGTCGAGGGCAATGTCGAGTCGGCGACGCGCTACCGCGGCATCTTCGAAGTACCCGTGTTCCGTGCGCGGCTGAAGCTTGCCGGTCGTTTCGCAGCGCCGGACTTCACTGCACTCGGCGCCATCGCGGCCGCGGATATTCGCTGGGATGAGGCTCAGCTCGCGCTCCTGTTAGCCGACCCGCGGGCGATCCAGCGACACACGGTGGTGGCATGGAACGGCGCGAGCGTGGCCTTCATTCCCGGCGCAGGAGTGCTCGGTCAGAGCACGGGCGGTAGCACCGGAATACACGCGCCGCTCGCGGCAGTGATCGGCCACGGCCGCGCCGCAGAGTTTTCCATCGAGATCGAACTGAACGGCAGCCAGTCGCTGTCGCTGGCACCGCTATCCAAGGAAACGGCTGTTCGCCTCAGCTCCGACTGGCCGCATCCGAGCTTCCAGGGGCCGTGGTTGCCCGTCGAGCGGGAAATCGGCCCGCGCGGTTTCACGGCAGCCTGGACCATTGCCTACCTCGGACGGAACTATCCCCAGCAGTGGGTCGCCGACGTGCAGGCGGAAGACCGAGTTAGGCAATCGCTGTTCGGCGTGTCCTTCAAGGCCCCCGTCGACGCCTACGCCATGAGCGAACGCAGCGTCAAGTACGCAGCCTTGTTCCTGACCCTTACCTTCGTCACGCTTTGGCTATTCGAAACGGTCGTCGGACTGCGCATACACTCGGTCCAGTACCTGCTGGTCGGCGCCGCGATGGTGATGTTTTATCTGCTCGAGCTGTCACTCGCCGAGCATCTTGGATTCCTGGCCGCCTATGCCATTGCCACGGCCTTGGTCACCGCGCTGGTCAGCGCTTATGCCTTTACGCTGCTCAAGCAAGTAAGACGCTGCGCCATCGTCACCGGCGTGCTCATCGCCATGTACGGCTATCTTTACCTGCTTCTGCAGGCACAAGACCATGCCCTGGTGGCAGGAACGATCGGGTTATTTGTAGCTCTGGCGGCAGTCATGTACCTGACACGCCGACTCGATTGGTTCGCGCTGGGTGCGACGGAAACGGCAACGTCGTTGCCGCTGAATGATGCCGGTCAATAGCCCAGCATTTCGCGGGCGTGCTTCCGTGTAGTGTCCGTGATGTTGACGCCGCCGAGCATGCGGGCGATCTCCTCGATGCGGCCATTTCGGTCGAGGACGGTGACGCGGCTCACCACGCCGCCCTCGGCGCCGTCCTTTGCGACGGACCATTGCCAGTCGGCCTGGGCCGCCACCTGCGGCAGGTGGGTGACGCACAGTACCTGCCGATGGCACCCGAGCTCCTTGAGCAGCCGGCCGACGATTTCGGCCACGCGACCGCCGATGCCCACGTCCACCTCGTCGAATACCAGCGTCGGTGTCGCGCCGCTCTTGCTCGTGATGACCTGGATCCCCAGGCCGATGCGCGACAGCTCGCCGCCGGAGGCCACCCGCGCCAGCGGTCGTAGCGGCTGGCCGGAATTGGCGGTGACCAGACACTCGACACGCTCCAGTCCGTAGGCAGCGCCCTCCTCGACACGTTCCAGCGCCACCTCAAATCGACCATCGGGCATGGAAAGCTGCTGCATCGCCTCGCTCACCGCCCGCGACAACTGGCCCGCGGCCTGGGTGCGCTGCGCGCTCAGTTGAGTCGCCACCTCCAGATAGATCTCGTGCGCCTGCCGTTCGCGCTCGGCGAGCACGGCAGGATCACCCCACGACTGCACCTGCCCCAGCCGCGTCTGCAAGCGATCCAGCAGATCTGGCAGCGCCTCGGCGGTGACATGGTGCTTCCGGGCGATTGCGTCCACGGCCGCGATACGCCGTTCCAGCTCCGCCAGTCGCTGCGGGTCCAGATCCAGATGCTCGCGATAGCGGCGCAAGGCATGCACCGTCTCGCCGATCTGGATCTGCGCGCCTTCAAGCAGCTCGCGCACATCCGTGAGCCGTGCATCATATTCTGCCAGCGCGGCAAAGCGCACGGCCAGGCTCTCCACCTGCGCAGCGAGCGCCATGTCGCCTTCATCGAGCACAGCGAGCGCCTCCTCGGCGCCGTTGAGCAGGCTCGCCGCGTGGCCGAGCCGCCGGTGCTCGAGCACGGTCTCCTGCCACTGCTGGAGATCGAACCCCAGGGCTTCCAACTCCCGCACCTGCCATTCCAGCAACTCGCGCTCGCGGGCGTTGCTGGCCGCGTTCTCTTCTGCAGCAAGGCGCGCCTGCCGCGCCTGCTGCCAGGCTCGGAATCGCTCGCCTGTACGTCGCGCCAGATCCTCCAGTCCAGCGTGAGCATCAAGCAGCATGCGCTGAGTGTCAGTGCGCAGCAGCGCGTGATGCGCGTGTTGACCGTGGATGTCCACCAGGTGTTCGCCCAGCTCGCGCAGCTGGGTTGCCGTCGCGGGCGCACCATTGACGTAGGCGCGCGAGCGGCCACCGGCTTCGATCACCCGCCGCACAAGGCAGGCGTCGGTATCGAAATCGTGATCGCGCAACCATCCAACCGCGGGCGCGGTTTCGGCAAGATCAAACTCGGCGCTGATTTCCGCGCGCTCTGCCCCCTGGCGCACCACCGATGCGTCGGCACGCTCGCCCAGCACCAGCGACAGGGCGTCCACCAGGATGGACTTGCCGGCGCCGGTTTCGCCGGTGAGCGCACCAAAGCCGGATTCGAATTCCAGCGCGAGGCGCTCGATGATGACGAAGTCGCGGATATGCAATCGGCGAAGCATGCAACGCGGCGCCAACGGCGCGTCAGGGCGTGTGGTTCCTCGGCGCCTCGCTCCAGCGCAGCTTTTCCCGAAGCATGGCGAAATAGCTGTAGCCGGGCGGATGCAGAAGGGTCACCGAATGCGCAGAGCGGGCAATGCGCACGCAATCACCCGCTCTGGCATCGAAGCTGGTCTGGCCGTCGAAATGCACGCGTGCGTCATGGGGCGCGACAAGTGTGATCTCAATGGTGCTACCATCGCTGACCGTGATCGGCCGGTTGGACAACGCATGGGGACACAGCGGCACCAGCGCGATGCCCGGCACCGCCGGATGCAGGATCGGCCCGTTAGCCGACAGGGCGTAGGCGGTGGAGCCGGTAGGCGTGCACACGATCATGCCGTCCGAGCGCTGGTTGTAGATGAACTCCGAGTCGATCTTGACCTCGAACTCGATCATTCGGCCCAGTTCGCCCTTGTTCACCACGACATCGTTGAGCGCCAGCGCACGCAGCGCACATTCGCCACCGCGCAGGATGGTCGCCTCGAGCAGGAAGCGGCGGTCGGTGGTGTAGTGGCCCTGGAGTAGTTCGGCGAAGCGCTCCAGCATGTCATGCCGCGAGATATCGGTCATGAATCCGAGCCGCCCCTGATTGATGCCGACCAGAGGTACGCCGTATTCGACCATGCGCCGTGCCGTATTGAGCATGGTACCGTCCCCGCCCAGGATGACGGCTAAGTCCGCGCGTGCGCCGATTTCCTCGTAGTTGGCGATGGGAAACCCGCTCGTTCCCGTGGAACTCGCCGTTCCCTGCTCGATGAGTACCGTGCCGCCATAGCCGCGCAGGAAGTTCGCCAGGGTGCGCAGGGTCTCCCCGATCTCCGGGCTCTGGTACTTGCCGATCAAGGCGATGGTTCGAAAGGTCATGGCGGAATTAAACCATACTTCGCGCATTAAGAACGCGGGCGGCAGCCGCGCCGCGGAATGTCGTAAGCGTCGCATTTTTTTGTAGAATGGACGCACTTCAAGCCGCTTCGCACCGCCGACACCGATGCTGGACCAGCGCGCCCAGATCCTGCTCAAGACCTTGATCGAACGCTACATTGCCGAAGGGCAACCGGTCGGTTCGCGGGCATTGTCCAAGCATTCCGGCCTTGAGTTGTCGCCGGCCACCGTGCGCAACGTCATGTCGGATCTGGAGGATCTGGGATTCATTGTCAGCCCGCACACCTCCGCGGGGCGGGTGCCGACCACGCGCGGCTATCGCTTCTTCGTCGATACGCTGCTCACCGTGCGCCCCATGGCGATGGCGCAGGTGCACGAACTGGAGGACCAACTGCAGCGCGACCACCCCCAGCGCCTCATCAGCTCCGCCTCGCAGTTGCTCTCCCATCTGACGCATTTCGCCGGGGTCGTGATGGCGCCCCGGCGCAGCTCACCCAGGATCCGGCAGATCGAGTTTCTCAGCCTCGGCGACAAGCGGATTCTGCTCATCATCGTCACCCATGATGGCGATGTTCAGAATCGGATTTTGTTCACGCAACGCAACTACACCGCCAGCGAGCTGACCGCCGCCGCCAATTATCTGACCCAGAACTTCGCCGGGTTCGACTTCGCAGAAATCCGCCTCCGCCTCAACGAGGAGTTGCGGCAACTGCGCACCGAGATGACTGAGCTGATGACCGCGGCCATCGAGGCAGGCAACGAGGCCGTCACCGAGACGACGACACCGTATGTGATCTCGGGCGAGAAGAACCTGCTCGATATCGAGGACCTGGCCTCGAACATGCAGCGGTTGCGGGAGCTGTTCGCCCTGTTCGAACAGCGCACCGCCATTGCGCAGTTGCTGGACATCGGCAACCGGGCCGCTGGCGTGCAGATCTTCATCGGCGGCGAGTCGGGCATCGCGCCGCTCGACGAATGCAGCGTCGTTGCTGCTCCCTACGAGGTGGATGGTCAGGTGGTGGGGTCCGTAGGCGTCATCGGGCCGACGCGAATGGCCTACGAGCGGGTGATCCCCATCGTGGAGATCACCGCCAAGCTGGTCTCGAGCGCGCTTTCGTCCCACTGATTCGGCTGGGTCAATGCCCCGTTTCTGGCCCGAACCGGAATACGAGCACGGCACGCCGGCCCGGACTGCCGTTGTGCTGGTCAATCTCGGCACACCCGAGGCGCCGACCAAAGCCGCATTGCGCACCTATCTCAAGGAGTTTCTGAGTGATCCCCGCGTCGTCGATGTCCCCCGGCTGGTATGGCGGCCTATTCTGCACGGCGTGATCCTCAATACCCGGCCAGCACGCTCGGCGGAGAAGTACGCGCGCATCTGGACCGCCGACGGCTCACCGCTGAAGGTGCACACCGCCCTGCAGGCAAAGCTGCTGCGCGGGTTCCTGGGCCACGGCGGCAACCCGGAAATCGTGGTCGCGTGGGCAATGCGCTACGGCAACCCATCCATTGCGGAAACCCTGCAGCAGCTGAAGCGCGACAACTGCACCCGAATCCTCGTCCTGCCTCTGTACCCGCAGTATGCTGCCAGCACCACCGCAAGCGTTTTCGACGAGGTTGCGCGTTGCATGCGCAGTTGGCGCAACGTGCCCGAACTGCGCTTTGTCCGTAGCTTCGCCGACGATCCCGATTACATCGCCGCGCTCGATGCCACCGTGCGCGAGCACTGGATGCACCACGGCAAGCCCGACAAGCTCGTCATGAGCTTTCACGGCGTTCCCCGGTTCGCCCTGACCATGGGCGATCCCTATCACTGCGAGTGCCAGAAGACCGCGCGGCTGCTTGCCGAGAACCTGGGGCTGGCGCCTGGGCAATACGACGTTACGTTTCAATCGCGATTCGGGCGGGCCGAGTGGCTGCAGCCCTACACGCAACCGACGCTGGAGAGTTATGCGCGTGAGGGTGTGCGCCGGGTCGCGGTCATCTGTCCCGGCTTCGTCGCCGATTGCTTGGAGACCCTCGAGGAGATCGCGATCGAGTGCAAGACCGCTTTCCTGCGCGCTGGCGGCACCGAGTTTCACTTCATCGCAGGTCTGAACGAGCGCGACGACTGGATCTCGGCCCTCGCGTCATTGGCGCGCGCGCACATGCGCGATTGGCTTGAATCGCGCAAACCCGACGGGAAGGAACTGATGAGATGTCGCGAGCGCGCGCTGGCACTGGGCGCCACGAAGTAGGCGGCACTTGCTAGCGCGATTGCCGTGGCTAAGGTGCAGCCACGGCCCTACGAACCTTACGCAGCACGCGCGGAGCCATTGGCATCGCCGCGGCGGCGCGTCTGCTTGCGCCGGGCAGCGCCCGGATCGAATGCTCCTTCGATCATCCTCATCGCATCGCGGCGCGCCTTCAAGGCCATCCTGAATGCGACATCTTCGCCGTACTTCTTGACTGAGAACTTGACGCGCTTGCGCTTGCCGCTGGGCAGCGGCCACGAGGCAACCCAGAACCAGCGCTGCTTGGCGGGCGACAGCTTGCGCGTCTCAGACGAGCAGTAGCGGCACACACCGACGACGCCGGAGCGGTTGTTGCTTTTCACGATGTTCGAATACTCACGCATCGAAAGGGGCGGATGTTTCTCGATGATCTTGTCGCGGAACTCCTTCGCCGCGACAAACGACTTCTGCTTGCCGCCATGGGTCCCATCGCTGAAGTGGCGACGATAGATGATACCGCGCCGCTGAATCGTAACGAGCCAGCCGTGTGTTCGGCTGGAATCGTTATCGACGCGACTGATGCCGTAGACCGACTTCCCTTGGTTCATTTTCTACCCTCCTGCTGCCGCGTTGCGGCGATTTGATGCGTTCGGCCACCTCTAGCAAACCGCATCTCGACTATCGAACATCGCCTTGGCGAGCACGCGCGCGCTTGAATTGTGAGCACAGGCGCCTCATCTGAAGGCAATCCAAACTGGAGAGAAACGATGGACGAGACCTGCGTCGTGGTATGCCCGCACTGCCACGCGGCAAATCGCGTCCCAAGCGCACGACTCGGCGAATCTCCGAACTGCGGCAAGTGCAAGCGGCCCTTGTTTCCTGGCCACCCAATCGAGCTCGACGCCGCTCACTTCGACGAGCACGCTGCCCGCAGCGAGATACCTCTCGTCGTGGACTTCTGGGCACCCTGGTGCGCGCCCTGCCGGGCGATGGCACCAGCCTTTGCCGCAGCCGCCCGTACTCTCGAACCACAATTCCGCCTGGTCAAAGTCAACACCGACGACCAGCAGCAACTCGCTCATCGGTTTGGAATACGAAGCATCCCGACGCTGGCGATACTGCACGGCGGACGCGAGATTGCGCGCCGATCAGGAGCTCTGGACGCCGGCAGCTTGATACGGTGGATCACCGCACACGCCTGACTGGACGTGCCCAACGTTCTCTCAGATGGCGCCGATTATGCGCACCGTAGGCTGTTGAGTCCGCGAACTTTTTCTCGCGCCATCAGGGGCAACGTCATCCTTCCGAGAACTAATTCTCAAAGCCCCCGGGAAAACTGTCGGCACGTCAGTCAGTGTTGCGAACGATTGGAAAACGAGGTGGTGATGCCCCCCGTACGAAGTTGGTCTTGCGCGGACATGGATGCGCGCTGGAGTCGTAACGACGATGCATCCAGAGCGGCGCAGCGACGCGTTATGCACGAAAGGTAACCACGTCGGGGGGCCTCAGTCGTGCATCGAGGAAATGGATTGTGCCCAGTCGGAACACATGGGCAGCGCCAATGGAATGCAGAGGATCGGCGGCCCAATACACCCGCCGTCCGGTCGGCGCTGCTACAACTTTCCGGAAACGTTCGACGTCGCGCTTCGCGTTCCGATCCTGCTCGACGTCGCCGACTGTATGCTTGCGTTGGCCGATTTGTCTCCAGGCAGCGGGTCATCAACGAGGGCCAGCTCGAATCCGAGCGTATCCACGGAAGTCGCCTGCTGCGCGGCATCACCGTGCTTGGCAAGGACGTGACTAAGCTGTATGAGCCGGCGCGCGACGGCCGATTGCAGCCGCTGCTGCATGTGCTCAAGGCACTCTTCCGAGGACAGTGCCAGCGCCGCCGGGTTCACCTCGAGATATGTCACGGGGGTAAGGGTGACGACTGTCATGCTGTTCTTGCCGGGTTCGGCGTCGGGGCAGGCATCGAGATAGGCTAGTTCGCCCATTGGCTCGCCAGGACCGAGGACGTAGATCTTCTTCCCCTCCAGGGAGACCTCGACGTGTCCCTCGACAAGGATGCCGAACTTCCGTTCGTCCTCTCCCTCGCGCAGGATCATCGTATTCTCCGCCACCTGCCGCCACACGCTGATCCTGAGCACCTCCCACAATTCGACATCCTCAAATTCGATGAAGAAGCTGATCTTGCGCAGGATATTGAACCGCGTCATATCCATCGGTACGTAGTCTTCTTCGAGGATCTGATAACGAACCGCCGACAGATCCTTGGCCAGCTCGGCGCCATTGCGGTAGCGCGAGTACAGGTCCTTCTCCAGCGCCTTGCGCATGATGTCGTCCATCTTCACCGGCACGTCCGGATTCAGCAGACTTACCTGCGGCGGGTCGGCATTGATGATTTTGTAGATGAGCTGCGCCGGGTTCCTGGCGCGGAACGGCAGGCGCCCGGTAAGCAAATGGAACAGCACGACACCGAGCGAATAAAGATCGGTCTTCTGGTTCAGCGGATAGCCCTTGATCTGCTCTGGTGACATGTAGGACGGCGAGCCGACTCCCATGATAAACGTGGAGTCCGTCTCCATTTTCTTGGACACGTTCAACGCCAAGCCGAAATCCGTGATCTTCACGTTATCGTTGTCGTCGATCATGATGTTGGCCGGCTTGATGTCGCGATGGACCACGCCCATCCGATACGCATAGTCCAGGGCCATGGCGCACTTGAAGATGATACCGACCGTGCGATGCAGCGGCAACAGGCGGTCGAAACTGCAGTAGGGCTCGAGCGTCGTGCCGTCGATAAACTCCATGACGAGGTAGGCTTGATTCTCCTCGATCACGGTTTCGAAGATCTTGATGATGTTTGGGTGATCGAGCTTCTGCACGACCTGCCATTCGGTGCGCATGAGCTTCATAAGCCGGCGCGTCCATTTGCCTTCGTCCTTTTCCTTGTCGCCGAAGGGGATGAGCTTGACGGCAAGGCGCTCGCCCGGGCGTGCCGGATCCTCGGCCAGGTAAACAGTCGCAGTGGCGCCCTTGCCAACCTCGCGGATGACACGGTATTTGCCAATGGACTCGATCATGCTGTCTCGAAGGAAGAGATGCTGCGGTGCAATAAACCACGTAACGTATTATGTTACAACAGGTGCAGATCGCTTGACGAAGCAAAGGCCGTCAGGAGGACGAGCCGCGCGGCGGATTCGCATGCCCCGCGACATGGCGGGCAGGCACGAACAGGGTTAGGTTTGCCGCAACGACACGTCACATGAAGCTTTCGCGCCAACAATGCACGCACACCAACCACATCGTCCGGTACCTGCCGACGTGATTTCTGCCCTCGGCCGTGGCGACGTCGCCAGGTATATTAGCACCGACTGATTTTTCATCCTCCCGAGGGGTTGAAAGTCCGATGTGCGCCCCCATATCCCTTTCGTTTTGTATGGGAGAACCTCTGCATGCACGACACGAACACGAAACCGGGTGGAAACGAGCCTACGGACGACGGCGATACACCTTCAGGCCGGCCGCCCGCCGACGCGCCGGAAACCCGCGTCGAGGGCCAAGTCGACGTGATGCCAAGCGTGGACGATCTGCTCCGTGAGGCTGAGCTAAAGGTCGCGGAACACCACGATGCCTGGCTGCGCGCGAAGGCGGAGACCGAAAACCTTCGCCGTCGCGCCCAGGAAGACGTAGCCAAAGCACACAAGTTCGCCGTCGAAAAATTCGCTCAGGCGATGCTGCCGATCAAGGACAGCCTGGAGGCGACGCTGCTGGCCGAAAGTGCCACATTGGAAAGCCTGAAAGCCGGTGTCGAACTGACGCTCAAGCAATTGAGCTCGGCATTCACCAGTGCTCACATCACCGAAACAAACCCTGTCGGCGAGAAATTCGATCCCCACCTTCATCAAGCCATCAGCACCGTCGAAAGCGACGGCGAGGCGAACCGGGTCGTGACGGTGCTGCAGAAGGGTTACGTACTGCACGAGCGCGTTCTGCGTCCGGCGCTGGTGGTCGTTTCCAAAGCCAGGGGAGGCGGCGCTTCAGCTTGAAAGGCGCGCGGCTAACCCCATATCAGGATTAAGCAATTTGCCGAAACAGCGGCGCAAGGACTGACAGAGGACACCACCATGGGAAAGATCATTGGAATTGACTTGGGAACGACCAACTCCTGCGTCGCCATAATGGAAGGCGGTAAGCCCAAGGTCATCGAGAACTCCGAGGGCACGCGCACGACGCCATCCGTCGTTGCCTACACCGACGATAGCGAGATTCTGGTCGGCGCCTCGGCCAAGCGCCAGGCCGTCACTAACGCCAGGAACACCCTGTTCGCGGTCAAGCGTCTCATCGGCCGCCGCTTCGAGGAAAAGGAAGTCCAGAAGGACATTCATCTGATGCCCTACAGGATCGTCAAGGCCGACAACAGCGACGCGTGGGTCGAGGTGCGCGACAAGAAGATCGCGCCGCCAGAAGTTTCCGCGCAGGTGCTGCGCAAGATGAAGAAGACCGCCGAGGACTATCTCGGTGAGGAAGTCACCGAGGCGGTGATCACCGTGCCTGCTTACTTCAACGACAGCCAGCGCCAGGCGACCAAGGACGCCGGCCGTATCGCCGGTCTGGAGGTCAAGCGCATCATCAACGAACCGACTGCTGCGGCGCTCGCCTTCGGTCTGGACAAGAAGGCAGGGGATCGCAAGATCGCGGTCTATGATCTGGGCGGCGGCACATTCGACATCTCCATCATCGAGATCGCCGAAATCGAAGGCGAGCACCAATTCGAAGTGTTGTCCACGAACGGCGACACCTTCCTCGGCGGCGAGGACTTCGACCAGCGCGTCATCGACTACATCGTCACCGAGTTTAAGAAGGATCAGGGTGTTGATTTGAAGAACGACGTGCTGGCGCTGCAGCGGCTGAAGGAAGCGGCGGAGAAGGCCAAGATCGAGTTGTCCTCCAGCCAGCAGACCGAGATCAATCTGCCCTACATCACCGCAGATGCCTCGGGGCCGAAACACCTGACGATGAAGATCACGCGCGCCAAGTTCGAGAGCCTAGTGGAAGATCTGATCGAGCGAACCATCGAGCCCTGCCGGATTGCCATCAAGGATGCCGGCGTGAAGACAGGCGATATCGAGGACGTCATCCTTGTTGGCGGCATGACCCGCATGCCTAAGGTTCAGGAGAAGGTCAGGGAATTCTTCGGCAAGGACCCGCGCAAGGACGTGAACCCGGACGAAGCAGTGGCCGTCGGCGCCGCCATCCAGGGCGGTGTGCTGCAGGGCGAGGTAAAGGACGTGCTGTTGCTGGATGTCACGCCCCTGTCCCTGGGCATTGAAACGCTGGGCGGCGTCATGACCAAGCTGATCCAGAAGAACACCACTATTCCGACCAAGGCAACGCAGGTGTTCTCCACCGCCGACGATAACCAGACGGCGGTGACGATTCATGTGCTGCAGGGTGAGCGCGAAATGGCGGCAGGCAACAAGAGTCTGGGCCAGTTCAACCTGACGGACATCCCGCCGGCGCCGCGCGGCATGCCCCAGATCGAGGTCACCTTCGACATCGACGCCAACGGCATCCTGCACGTCTCGGCCAAGGACAAGGCTACCGGCCGCGAGAACAAGATCAAGATCCAAGCCAGTTCCGGTCTCTCGGAAGAGGAAGTTCAGCGCATGGTCAGGGATGCCGAGGCCCATGCCGAGGAGGACAAGAAGGCCCATGCTCTGGTGGACGCACGCAACCACTGCGATGCCATGATCCATTCGGTGAAGAAGGCGCTCACGGACTACGGCGACAAAATCGGCGGCGACGAGAAAGCCACGATTGAGTCCGCGCTCAAGGAAGCCGAAGAAGCGTTGAAGAGCAATGACAAGGACGCGATCGAGTCCAAGACCGCTGCGCTGGCGCAGGCATCGCAGAAGCTCGGCGAGCGTCTGTATGCCGAACAGCAGGCCGGCGCTGCGGGCGAAGCTGGCAGCTCATCGGGAGCTGGAGCAGGCATGGGCGGCACGTCTGCCGGTGCATCGGCGGGGTCGGCCAAGAAGGACGACGGTGACGTGGTAGACGCCGAGTTCACCGAGGTCAAAGACAGGAAGTAAGGAGTAAGGGGTGAGGAGTGAGGGGACGCCCCCCGCTCCTCGCCCTTTTTTGCGTTACACGCTCCTCACATCCAACCCCGCACTCATTTCTATGGCCAAACGCGACTACTACGAGGTCCTCGGCGTCAACCGGGATGCCTCGGACGAGGAAATCAAGAAGGCTTATCGCCGTTTGGCGATGAAGCACCATCCCGATCGCAACCCGGACAACCCGAAAGCAGAGGAGCAGTTCAAAGAAGCCAAAGAGGCCTACGAGATCCTCTCGGACTCGCAGAAGCGCGCCGCCTATGACAGCTATGGCCACGCTGGCGTCGATCCGCAGGCGGGAATGGGCGGCGGTTTCGGCGCAGGCCAGGGATTCGGTGGCTTTGCCGATGCCTTCGGCGACATATTCGGCGACATATTCGGCGGAGGTCGGACTGGCCGCTCGAATGTCTACCGTGGCGCGGATCTGCGTTACAACCTGGAAATCCCATTGGAAGACGCAGCGCGCGGCACCGAGACGCGCATCCGCATTCCCACCATGGAGGAATGCGGAGCCTGTCGTGGCAGTGGCGCACGCAAGGGCACGGAACCCAAGGTATGCCCGACCTGCGGAGGCGCCGGGCAGGTGCGCATGCAGCAGGGGTTCTTCTCGATCCAGCAGACCTGCCCGAAGTGCCACGGCACCGGGCGAGTCATACCGGATCCCTGCCCAAGCTGCCACGGCTCGGGGCGGGTCAAGCAGCACAAGACACTCCAGGTCAAGATACCGGCCGGCATTGACGAAGGCGACCGCATCCGCCTCTCAGGCGAAGGTGAACATGGAGTCAACGGCGGGCCGCCCGGCGACCTCTACGTACAGATCCACATCAAGGCCCACCCGGTGTTCCAGCGCGACCACGACGACTTGCACTGCGAGATGCCGATCAGCTTCACAACTGCGGCCTTAGGTGGGGAAATCGAAATTCCGACCCTGGACGGCGCGGCGAAAATCAAGATCCCGGCCGAAACCCAGAGCGGCAAGGTGTTCCGTCTGCGGGGCAAAGGCATCAAGGGCGTGCGTAGCCACGCCTATGGCGACCTCCTCTGCCACGTGGTCGTGGAAACGCCCGTCAGCCTGACCGAGCGCCAGAAGGAGCTCCTGCGCGAGCTCGAGGCGATCAACATCAAGGATCACAGCCGCCACAATCCTCGTGCCAAGTCCTGGATGGACAAGGTCAAGGAGTTCTTCGCCGGATAGCCGAGCTGTCGCAGCCGCGATGCTTAGGCGCGGCGCCAGATGGTTCCTGTCGGCGTATCCTCAAGGATAATTCCAGCCACCAGCAATTCCGCCCGGATGCGGTCGGCTTCGACGTAATTCTTTGCTTTCTTCGCCGCCGCCCTGGCGACGATTTGTTCTTCAATCCGCTCGGGATCAAGCGCTGCTGCGCCGCGCATAATGCGCTCGGGTTCATCCTGAAGCAGGCCGAGCACCGCCCCCAACGCCTTGAGCAGACCCGCCTTCTGTGCCGATGCGGTCCTGTTCGCCTCTCCCGCCAGCTCGTGCAGGACCGTGATGGCGCCGTGAGTATCGAAGTCGTCGTCCATCGCCTGCTTGAAGCGCTTCGCGTAAGGCTCGCTCCAGTCGATGTCGACCGTCGCCGGCACCACCCGCCAGAGCGTGTTGTAAAGGCCACGCCAGGCGTTGCGCGCATCTTCGAGGTGCGCATCGGAGTAGTTGAGCGGGCTGCGGTAGTGGGCGCGCAGGATGAAAAAGCGCACGACTTCGGCCTCGTACTTCTTCAGCACCTCGCGGATGGTGAAGAAGTTGCCCAGCGACTTCGACATCTTCTCGTCATCGACACGGACAAAGCCGTTGTGCATCCAAAAATTGACGAAAGTCGTGCCGTGCGCGCCCTCGCTTTGGGCGATCTCGTTCTCATGATGGGGGAACTGAAGGTCTTGCCCGCCGCCGTGGATATCGAAGTGCGGCCCGAGCAGCTCCGTGCTCATGGCGGAGCATTCAATGTGCCAGCCAGGCCGGCCACGCCCCCATGGTGACTCCCATTTCGCCTCTTCCGGCTCGCCTTCCTTGGCGTGTTTCCACAAGACGAAGTCGAGCGGGTCGCGCTTGGCCGCGTCGGCTTCGACGCGCTCGCCGGCACGCAGATCATCGAGCGACTTGCCGGAAAGCCGGCCATAGCCGGGAAATCCCCGCACGCTGAAGCACACATCCTGGTCGTCGGCGACATAGGCCAGACCGTTGCGTTGCAGCTTGCCGATCATGGCCAGCATCTGATCGACGTGCCCGGTGGCACGCGGCTCGTAGTCCGGCGCGAGCACGCCCAATTGCTGCGCGTCCTCGTGCATGTAGCCGATGAAGCGTTCGGTGAGAGCGTGAATCGATTCCCCGGCTTCGTTGGCCCGCTTGATGATCTTGTCGTCGATGTCGGTGATGTTGCGCACATAGGTCACTTGGTAACCGCTAGCGCGCAGCCAGCGCGCAACCATGTCGAACACCACTAGAACGCGAGCGTGACCAAGATGACAGTAGTCGTAGACCGTCATGCCGCACACGTACATGCGGACGCAGCCGGGCTCTATCGATACGAACGGCTGCTTGGCGCGAGCGAGGGTGTTGTAGATCTTGAGCATGGCGGGGGCGGCAGACCGCGGTGCGCACTCGAAAACGCATCAACCACCCGCGAGTTGCCCGAATCGGCAGCCGGTAGATTTCTTGATAAGATTGCGGCTCGTGACAAGAGACTGGCAGCGCAGTATAGCATGAGCCTTTCGCCCCACTTTTCCGCTCGCCGGCCGCGTCTGGCTGCGCTTCTTGCGTGTCTTTTCCTGACTGCAGGGCCATCGCTGCAGGTACCCGCCTGCGCGCAAACGCCTAGCGACGGCCGTCCGCAAGCACGCACCCTTCAGCAGGATGTGGACGAACTCATCAGACAGGGCCAACAGCCCCAGGCGCTGGCGCGTGTAGACCGCGTACTTGCGGCTCAGCCGGAGAATCCCAGGGCGCGGTTCCTGAAGGCAGTGATACTCACCGAGATGAATCGAGCCGACGAAGCGCTCGCCGTCCTCTCCAAGCTGACGGAGGATTACCCGGAACTGCCAGAACCGTACAACAACCTCGCCGTCATTTTCGCCCAACAGCGCCAGTACGACCGTGCGAAGAGCGCCCTCGAACATGCCATCCGAGCCAACCCCGGATTTGCCGTCGCCCACGAAAACCTTGGTGACGTATACCTGCGCCTGGCAAGCCAGTCCTACGACCACGCGCTGCAACAGGACAAGGCCAATGCCTCGGCGCAGCGCAAGCTCGCCGCCGTGCGAGACCTGCTGGCTTCGCCAGCGCCGATGCCCGCGAAGTAGCACGCCGGCCCCCCCAGTTGTCTATCTGATTGGCATTCTGACCCATCCGCTTCCCCACACTGTTCGACCTGACACCATGAACAAATTCGCTCTCGCACTTCTGGCTTCGCTGACCAGCTTCGCCGCATTCGCCGCCAATCCGATGGTGGAAATGAAGACGTCCCTGGGCACGCTTTCGATCGAGCTCTATCCCGACAAGGCGCCGAAGACAGTCGAGAATTTCCTGCAATACGTGAACGGCGGCTTCTACAACGGCACCGTCTTCCACCGCGTCGTGCCCGGCTTCGTCGTGCAGGGCGGCGGCTTCGACAAGTCGGACACTCAGAAGTCGACGCGCCCACCGATTCCCAACGAAGCATCCAATGGGCTGAAAAACACGCGCGGGACATTGTCCATGGCGCGCACCATGGATCCCAACTCCGCCACCTCCCAGTTCTTCATCAACCTGTCGGACAACGTCATGCTCGACTTCCGCGATCCAAGCCCGCGCGGCATCGGCTACGCCGTCTTCGGCAAGGTGGTTCAGGGCATGGACGTCGTGGACAAGATGGCGCTCGTCGAACGCGCGCCCAAGCCTTACGCCCCGGACGGATCGCCCGTCACACCCATCGTCATCGAGTCGGCGCGCGCCGTCGCCACGTCGACGAAGTAGCCCTCTTTCGATCAGAACAGGAGCCGTACCATGGCTGTCAAACTGCATACCAACTTGGGCACGATCGCCCTAGAACTAAACGCCGACAAAGCGCCGGAGACCGTCAAGAACTTCCTCTCGTACGTGGAATCCGGGCATTATGACAATACTATTTTTCATCGCGTCATCGACGGCTTCATGATCCAGGGTGGCGGTTTCGATCCGCACATGAACCAGAAACCCACCAATGCACCGGTCAAGAACGAGGCGGACAACGGCTTGAAGAACGACCGCTACACGATCGCCATGGCCCGCACGCAGGCGCCCCACTCCGCCACGGCCCAGTTCTTCATCAACGTCAAAGACAACGACTTCCTCAATTTCAGCGCGCCGACACCGCAAGGCTGGGGCTACTGCGTGTTCGGCAAGGTGGTCGAAGGGACCGACGTGGTTGACAAGATCAAGGCCGTCTCGACCGGGACCCGCGGTTTTCATCAGGATGTTCCGACGCAGAACGTCGTGATCGAGCGCGCCGAAGTGGTCTGACACATTCCGTCGCCTATCCGCGCCGTCAGCCGGGATGGCTGATCTTCTCGTTTCCGACCTGCACCTGTGCAGCTCGCGACCCGAAACTGACAACATCTTCGCGCGTCTGCTTGCTGGACCGGCACGGCAGGCGCGCGCGCTCTACATCCTCGGCGACCTGTTCGAATACTGGGCTGGGGACGATGATCTTGCTAGCTCCCCGGGCAGCGAAACCTGTTCCCGGCTGAGGCGGTTAGCCGACAGCGGGGTTCAGATCTTCTTCATGCCGGGCAATCGCGACTTCCTGATCGGCGATGATTTCTGCCGGGCGGCCGGCGTGACGTTGCTGGCTGACCCGACGCTAGCGCGCATCGGCGGGCAGCCGACGGTTCTCATGCACGGTGACACGCTTTGCACCGACGATCATGCCTACGTGGCGTTCCGCGCCATGGTGCGCGACGACGTCTGGCGTCGGGACTTCCTCGCCAAACCACTCGCCGAGCGCAAGGCCCGCATCGAGGCCGTGCGGCAAACGAGCGAGGCCGAAAAGCAGCGAAAACCCGAAGCGATCATGGATGCCAATGCCGACGCCATCGCCAGTGCCTTTCGCCGCCATGGCTACGCACGCCTCATCCACGGTCACACACACCGGCCGGCACGACACTGGCATGACGTAGACGGCCGCCGTTGCGAACGTTGGGTACTCGCCGCCTGGTTCGACGGCGGCAGCTATCTCCATTGCGACGGACACGGCTGCCGGGCCGTCACGCTTGCCTGACAGGCATGGACGGGACTTCAACACGGTTGGCGAACGAGCGGCGGCAGTGCCATGGCGCATGCGCCGGCCCATTCTACTTCACTGGCATATGAGGTGTACTGTTAGATCTGCGCCAGGCCGCGCCACAGGTCCGCCTGAAGGTCGCTCGCCGCCTCCAGGCCCACGGCGATGCGCAGGAGATTCTCGCCGATACCTGACGCCGCACGCGCTTCCGGGGAGATCCTGCCATGAGTGGTGCTTGCCGGATGGGTGATGGTGGTCTTCGTGTCGCCGAGATTGGCAGTGATAGAGAGCAGTCGCGTGGCATCGACTACGCGCCACGCCTCTTCGCGGCTGCCGCGCACCTCGAAGGACACTATCGCCCCGCCGCCGTGCTGCTGGCGCATCGCCAGCGCGTGCTGGGGATGCGACGGTAGCCCCGGATAGTACACGCGCGCCACTTGTGGCAGTGACTCCAACCAGCGCGCCAGTGTCAATGCGTTGGCGGATTGCGCCTGCATCCGAACCTTCAGCGTCTCCAACCCTTTGAGGATCACCCAGGCATTGAATGGCGAGAGCGTCGGCCCCGCGGTGCGCAGGAACTTGAACAATTCCTCGGTAACCGTCTTGTTGCCGAGCACCGCCCCGCCCAGCACCCGGCCCTGGCCGTCGAGGTACTTCGTCGCCGAGTGGATGATGATGTCCGCGCCAAGCTCAATCGGGCGCTGCAGCGCAGGCGTGCAGAAACAATTGTCTACCGCGAGCAGGGCGCCAGCGCCATGGGCGACTTCGGCGACGGCGGCGATGTCGATCACTTCCATCAATGGATTGGACGGCGTTTCGATGAAGATCAGCTTAGTCTGCGGTCGCAGGGCAGCGCGGTATCCCTCAACATCGGTGGCGGCGACGAACGTCGTTTCCACGCCGAATCTGGGGAGGATGTTGCCGAAGAGCTGCTGGGTGGCGCCGAAAATGCTGCGCGAGGCGATAATGTGATCACCGCCGCTGAGCAATGCCATTACCATGGAGAGTATGGCCGACATGCCTGACGCAGTCGCGATGCAACCCTGCGCACCCTCCAGCGCCGCCAGTCGCTCCTGCAGCGTCGCAACCGTGGGATTGGTGAATCGGGCGTACACCATCCCCTCTTCGGCGCCGGAGAAGCGCGCCGCCGCCTGGGCAGCACTATCGAATACGAAACTGGAAGTCAGGTACAGCGCTTCGCTGTGCTCGTTGAACTGGCTGCGGTTCTGCCCGGCGCGAACCGCGAGCGTATCGAAGTCGAAGTCAGGCATTGGTCGATCCCGAAAAGACGAAAACCCGCCCAGCCAGAGCTGAAACGGGTTCGTTTCGCTTTAGCTGAACTTTTTACGCGCCCGCAAGCTGAATTCAAATCGGCGCCAAACCGGATGAGAAGTTACACCCGGACGAGCAAATGCGTCAACCGCCGGCGATCCGCTCTCGGCTACTCCTGCAGCACCAGATTCAGGTCCAGTTGTCCGCCGTCTGCCTCGTCGCCCAACAGCTTGGGCGCGTCACCGCGCAGCGACTCAACACGGTCGAGGTACTCCGCAGTAACGTCGCCTGTAATGTAGTAGCCGGAGAAGCAGGACGTCTCGAAACTGGAAATCGCGGGGTTCACCGCCCGCACCGACGCGATGAGCGCCTCGAGATCCTGATAGATCAACTCGTCCGCCCCGATCTCGGCCCGGATTTCGTCCTCTGTGCGATTGGCGGCGATGAGTTCTGTGCGCGTCGGCATGTCGATGCCATAGACATTGGGGTAGCGCACCGGCGGTGCGGCAGAGGCGAACAGCACCTTGCGCGCGCCGGCATCGCGGGCCATCTGCACGATTTCGCGGCTCGTGTTGCCGCGCACGATGGAATCGTCGACGAGCAACACGTTCTTGCCGCGGAACTCCTGGTTGATGGCGTTCAGCTTCTGCCGCACCGACTTTCGGCGCACCGACTGGCCGGGCATGATGAACGTGCGGCCGATATAGCGATTCTTCACGAACCCTTCCCGATAGGACAGATCCAGGCGGGCGGCAAGTTCCATCGCCGCCGGCCGGCTGGAATCCGGAATCGGAATCACCGTGTCGATGTCCACGTGCGGCAGGGTGTGGCGGATCTTGTCGGCGAGAAACTCGCCCATCTTGACCCGGGACTCATACACGGAAATGCCATCCATCAGCGAGTCCGGCCGTGCGAGATAGACGTACTCGAACAAGCAAGGTGCAAGCACGGTATGCTCGGCGCACTCGCGGCTGTGAAACGCACCGTCCACGGTGATCAGCACCGCCTCCCCGGGCATTACGTCACGCAGCATCTGGAAGCCGAGCGTGTCCAGCGCCACACTCTCCGAGGCAACGAGATATTCCGGGCCCTCGTCCGTAATGTTCCGGCCGATGACCAGCGGTCGTATGCCGTACGGGTCACGAAAAGCGAGCAGCCCGTAGCCCGCGATCATCGCCACGACCGCATAGGCGCCGCGGCAACGCCGATGCACACCGGCGACGGCCTTGAATATGGTGTCCTCGTCGAGTTGGTACTTGGTCGCAGCCGCCTGCAACTCGTGGGCGAGCACGTTCAGCAGCACCTCGGAGTCCGAGTTGGTATTAATGTGGCGCAGATCCTGCATGAACATGTCGCGCGTCAGTTGCGCGGCATTGGTCAAGTTGCCGTTGTGCGCCAGCATGATCCCGAACGGCGAGTTGACGTAGAAAGGCTGAGCCTCAGCAGAATTGAAGGCGGAGCCTGCCGTCGGATACCGGCAGTGGGCGATGCCCCAGGTGCCCTGGAGACTGCGCATGTTGCGCGTGCGGAAGACGTCGCGCACATACCCCGGGCCCTTGTGCAGGTGAAAGGTGCTGTGCTCTGCCGTGGCTATGCCTGCAGCATCCTGTCCGCGATGCTGCAACACCAGCAGCCCATCGTAGAGCAGCTGATTCACCGGCGTCTTGGCCACCACTCCGAGGATCCCACACATGGCATGCCTACCTGTATCGAATACGCTTCGCGACCGCCTGAGGCAGCCACGGTTTCAAAGCGATCACCGCCGTTTCCAGCGGCGGTGACAGCGTCGCCTGACGCCACCAGTCCTGCTGCGGCGCCGCGGTCAGTCCCCCGGCCAGCACCAGCGCGACCACGATCGCCGCCGCGCGGGCGAGCCCGAACACGCCGCCCAGCACCCGATCGGCAGGCCCCAGCCCCACAACGCGCAGCAGCGTCTTCAGCGCCAGGCGCAATACCGCGAACGCGATCAGGACGCCGAGAAATACAACGGCAAATCCTGCCACATACTGCAGCCCCGGGTCCGCGACCCATGCCTGCAGCGCGGTGCCCACCTGTGTCGCGATCGCCCGTGCCGCGATGAAAGCGACCACCCAGGCGACGAGCGCCAGAATCTCACTGACCACGCCACGCCACAAGCCAATCAGCAGCGAGGCCGCCGCAATCGCTAACACGACGTAGTCGAATGCCGTCATGCAGCGGCGTGTTCACGACTTTGGCATGACAATGCCGTTAGGCGCCAGGTGTTTGAGCTTCTCGCGCGCTTTCTCCGCCGAATCGCGGTTGGAAAACGGTCCGACGCGCACCCGCGTCCGAGTCCCTTCCTGGGTCTGCAATGCTTCCGTGTAGGAATTGTAGCCCTCTGCCTTGGCGCGCTCGCGCAGTTTGCTGGCGTTGGCGGCGTCGGCAAGCACGGCAAGCTGGACGATGTATTGATCACCCCCGTCCAGAATCGCCTGGGCGCGGCTCTTTTCGCCCTTGGCATCCGCCTTCCCCTCCGGCTTGTCTTCGCCTTTCGTGGGCTTCTCGGCAGTCTTCTGTTCCGGCTTGGGCACTGCCTTCTCGACCGCCTTCTCGGCAGGCTTCGTCGGCGCCTTCTCCGCCGTCTTGTCGGGGGCCTTCTCGCCGGCTGCAGGCGCCGCGGCAGCCACGGACGATGCGGCCACCCCTTGCCCAGTTTCCTTCGCGCCGGTGCCGGTAACCTTGTCGCCGCTGCCCGGACTCGGCGACGCGTCCGCCGGCGCGGTGGCGGACGCGACACCGCCCAATTGCGATTGCGACTTGCTGTCGGCGGCAGGCGCCGAGGGTTTCACAGGAAGAATACGGGAGGTGAAGGTTCCGCTATCCTGGCTCGGGACGCGGATTTGGATGTCCTGGCTAAGCGGCTTTGGCTCCTGCTCCATCACCATGGGCAGGACGACGGCCGCCGCCGTAGCCAAAGCAATGGCGCCCACCAGACGGCGCCGGGCACGCTTCTTCAGCTCCGTCTGTGCTTCCTTGTCTGCCATGGCCGACGTTACTTCGCCATTGCGTGCATGACGCCCGCTACGGTGAGAAATGATCCGAACACTAAAATTCTATCACTTTCGCCTGCCTGCTCCCGCGCAGCCGCATACGCCCGTGCAGGAGTATCGAACGAGCTTGTCGCCGCGGCGAGGCCCGAGTCCGCCAGCACCCGTCTGAGCTGATCGGCACTCGCGCCGCGCGGGCCATCGAGGGACGCCAGCATCCAGCGGTCGACGCGGGCGCGCAACTGACCCACGACGCCGGCGATGTCCTTGTCGCGCAGCATGCCGAAGACCGCCCAAGTACGCGGAAAGAATCCCATGTCGCCGAGATTCGCTGCCAACGCCTGGGCTGCATGGGGATTGTGGGCGACGTCGAGAACGACCGCCGGACGTCCGGGAAGCACCTGGAAGCGGCCCGGCAGTTCCACCTCGGCAAGGCCGCGGCGGATGGCATTCATCGACACCGGCAGCACGCTCGTCAGCGCATCGAGTGCCGCCAGCGCGACCGCGGCATTGGTCAGTTGATTGGCCCCCCGCAGCGCCGGAATGGCCAGTCCGCCCTTGCGCATGCGATGACGTCTGCCGCCCTCGTCGCGGTCAGCATAGAACAACCACTGAACGCGATCCGCCGCCTCGACACCGAAGTCGCAGCCGAACAGCGCTAGCTTCGCGCCGATTGCCTGCGCTTGGTCGATCAGGCTTTGTGGCGGGCACGGATCACCGACGATGGCTGGTACACCGGCACGGAATATCCCCGCCTTCTCGTATCCGATCTGCTCGCGCGTCTCACCCAGGAACTCGGTGTGATCGATGTCTACGCTCGTGACGATGGCGCAATCGGCGTCGAAGATATTTACGGCGTCGAGCCGACCACCGAGGCCCACCTCCAGGATCACGACTTCGAGCGCCTGGGACTCGAATACCTGCCATGCCGCCAGCGTGCCGAACTCGAAGTATGTGAGCCGGGTATCGCCCCGCGCCCGCTCCACCTTCGCGAACGCATCGCACAGCATTGCGTCGCTGACCGGCTCGCCGTTGGTGCGCACGCGTTCGTTGTAGCGCAGCAGATGCGGCGAGGTGTACAGGCCCACCCGGTACCCGGCCGCCAGGAGTATGCGCTCGAGCATGGCACACACCGAACCCTTGCCGTTGGTGCCGCCGACAACGATCACCGGCACCGCCTGCCGGCATCCGAGCGCGCGCTTCACACCGCGCACGCGCTCCAGGCCCAGCGCGATCGGCTTGGCGTGCAGGCGCTCGATGCGCGCCAGCCAGTCGTCCAGCGAATCAGGGGTAGGCAACAAACCTGACGACGCCAGCGCAGCTACGCAGCCGGCATGCGCTGGAGAAGCGTCAGCAGCGAGGCAATCCGGTCGCGCAACTGGCGTCGGTCCACGATCATATCGACGGCGCCCTTTTCGAGCAGGAACTCGGCACGCTGAAAGCCTTGGGGAAGCTTCTCTCGCACGGTCTGCTCAATGACCCGCGGACCGGCGAACCCGATCAAGGCACCCGGCTCGGCAATCACGATGTCGGCAATCATGGCGAAACTTGCCGAAACACCGCCCATGGTGGGGTCGGTCAGCACCGTGACAAAGGGCAGCCGTTGCTGTCCAAGCAGCGTAATGGCCGCGGTGGTCTTTGCCATCTGCATAAGCGAGAACAATCCCTCCTGCATCCGGGCGCCACCCGTGGCGGTAATGCAGATGAAAGGCAAATTTTGGTCGAGCGCACAGCGCACACCACGCACGAAACGCTCGCCGACGACGGAGCCCATCGACCCGCCCATGAAATCGAACTCGAACGCCGCCACCACCGCCGGAACTGTTTTAATGGCGCCCTGAATAACCACCAGGGCATCCGCCTCGTTGGTTTCGTCCGCCGCGGCGTTGAGACGCTCGGGATAGCGTTTGCTGTCCTTGAACTTCAGCGGATCGACCGGGACCACCTCGGCGCCAATCTCGAACCGCCCCTCGGGGTCGAGCAGCAGTTCGAGCCGCGCCCGCGCGCGCAGCCGGTGATGATGACCGCATTTCGGGCAAACGCTGTGATTGCTCTCCAGGTCTGAGCTGTAGAGCACGGACTCGCACGCCGGGCACTTGCACCATAGTCCTTCGGGAACCGATTTGCGTGCGCCTTCACCACGCTTGATCTTGGGCGGCAGAAGCTTCTGCAACCAGCTCATGACGATACCCCCACGGAGACTTCAGCGTTGTCCATCGCCTGGCGGATGCCGCGCAGGAACACACTGACTCGCGCCGCGATTTCCGGCTGCGGCGAACGCTCGATTTCCTCGATGATCCGGCTTCCGATGACCACGGCATCGGCCACGGCGGCGATACGCCGCGCACTTTCCGCGTCGCGGATGCCGAAGCCGACACCGACCGGCAGGCCGACGCCCGCCCGGATGCGCGGTATGCGCTCGGCCACCTCGGCCAAGTCGAGGTTCCCGGCGCCGGTGACGCCTTTGAGCGAAACGTAATAGATGTAACCAGCACCTACGCGCCCGACGCTGCGCCAGCGCTGCTCGTCCGAGGTGGGCGCCAGCAGAAAAATCGGATCGAGCCCATTGCTCCTGAGCAGCGCCGAGAATTCCGCGCACTCCTCTGGCGGATAGTCCACCACCAGCACCCCGTCCGCACCGGCGTCGGCCGTGGCGGCGGCAAACTGCGCCGCGCCCATCGCTTCGATAGGATTGGCGTAGCCCATGAGCACGACGGGTGTCGCGGCGTCGTGCTTGCGGAATTCATGAACCATGGCGAGCGCAGTGCGCAGGCTAGTACCATAGCTCAGCGCCTGCTCCGAGGCGCGTTGGATTGTCGGTCCGTCGGCCATTGGATCGGAGAAGGGCACGCCGAGTTCGATGATGTCGGCTCCGCCTTCGACCAGCGCGCGCATGAGCGGCAACGTCGCCGCCGGCTCCGGGAAGCCGGCGGTGATGAAGGGGATGAGCGCCTTGCGGCCCTGTTTCTTCAGCGCGGCAAAGACGCCTTCAATGCGCGACATCGTGTTCCTTCGATCCGGTTGAACACGCGCACACGTCGGTTTTCCCGCCTGCGTCGCCGAGCATGCGATCTATCTCGTCCATCAAAATTGGATGCCGGAGCGCTCGGCAACGGTGTGCATGTCCTTGTCGCCCCGGCCAGAGAGATTGACCAGCAGCACGGCGTCCTTTGCCAGCGTCGGCGCGAGGCTCGCCGCATGGGCGAGCGCGTGGGAGGACTCGAGCGCCGGGATAATACCCTCGTAGTGACAGAGTGCGTGGAAGGCAGCGAGCGCCTCCTCGTCGCTCACCGTCACATACTCGGCACGCCCGCTGTCCTTGAGCCAGGCGTGCTCGGGACCAACGCCCGGATAGTCGAGACCGGCGGAGATCGAATGCGTGTCCCTGATCTGACCGTTCTCGTCCTGCAGCAGGTAGGTGCGATTGCCGTGCAGCACGCCCGGCCGACCGGCGGTCAGCGATGCCGCGTGCTGTCCCGTATTCAAACCATGCCCCGCCGCCTCGACACCGATCAGGCGCACGTCCGCCTGCTCGAGATAGGGATAGAAAATACCCATGGCATTGGACCCGCCGCCGACGCAGGCGATCACCGCATCCGGCTGGCGACCGACCAGTTCCGGCATCTGGCGCAGGCACTCGACGCCGATGACCGCCTGGAAGTCGCGAACCATCATCGGATAAGGGTGCGGGCCGGCAACGGTGCCGATGATGTAGAACGTGTTCTCGACGTTGGTGACCCAGTCGCGCATGGCCTCGTTCAACGCGTCCTTCAGCGTGCGCGAACCGCTGTGCACCGGCACGACCTCTGCGCCCAGCAGCTTCATGCGGTAGACGTTGGCGGCCTGGCGCTTGACGTCTTCCGAGCCCATGTAGACCACGCATTCCGTGCCGTAGCGGGCGGCCACCGTCGCCGTGGCCACGCCGTGCTGGCCGGCACCGGTTTCAGCTATGACACGCGGCTTGCCCATGCGCCGCGCCAGCAGCGCCTGACCGATACAGTTGTTGATCTTGTGGGCGCCGGTATGGTTGAGGTCCTCGCGCTTGAGGTAGATCTGGGCACCGCCGAGCTGCTGCGACCAGCGCTGGGCGTGATAGATGGGACTAGGACGGCCGACGTAGTGTTTCAGCTCACGATCGAATTCCGCCTGAAAAGCGGCGTCGGCGCGCGCAGCGTCATACGCGCCACGCAACTGATCGAGGGCGAAAACCAGCGTCTCGGCTACAAAGACGCCGCCGTACGGGCCGAAATGCCCGTGCGCGTCCGGCAGATTGTAGGGCAACTCAGGTTTCCCCATCTCTTACCTGGGCAATGAATTCGGCCATCTTGCGCGCATCCTTTCTTCCCTTGGCGCTCTCGACCCCGCTGCTGCAGTCCACCGCCCAAGGGCGAACGCGCCGGACCGCGTCGGCAACGTTGGCGGAGTCGAGTCCGCCGGACAGCACCACCGGCAGCGGCAGCTCATGCGGAATCAGTGACCAATCGAAGGTTTTGCCTGCCCCGCCATAACCTTCCACGTAGGCATCCAGAAGCAGGCCACGAGCCGAGGCGAACGCGCGGGCGTATTCTACCAAATCAAGCCCCGATCTGACCCGGGCGGCTTTGATGTAAGGCAGGCCGAAAGCATTGCACTCGCCCTCGCTCTCCTCGCCGTGGAATTGCAGCAGCTGCAGGGGCACGCGGGCGAGTGTCTGGCGGATCGTGGCGGGATCTTCATTGACAAACAGCCCTACCAGGGTCACGAAAGGCGGAATCGCCTGGGCGACCGCCGCCGCCGCCGCAAGCGACAGGAAGCGCGGACTGGGTGGATAGAACACGAGCCCCAGAGCATCAACGCCGAGAGCCACTGCGGCAAGGGCGTCATCGACGCGCGTGATGCCGCAGATTTTGATGCGCGTGCGGTGCAAGATCAGCCCGGGGGAAGAAGCAACGGCGCGATGATACGGCCATTCTGGGGCAACTGCCAGCGTGGTTCGTACTCGACGCCGGTCAGGTAGAGCCCTGCCGGAGAAAAGGTAGGCGCCGCCCGGCTGCGATCGCGACCGCGCAAAACATCCCCGACCCAGGCAGGTGGATGGGCGCCCTTGCCGACATCTACGAGCGCACCGACCAAGTTGCGCACCATGTGATGCAGGAAGGCATTGGCGCGGAACTCGAACACGATCAGATCACCCCGGCGCTGCAACTGCACGCCATAGAGCGTACGCACCGGCGTCCTCGCCTGGCATTCGGTGCTGCGGAAAGCCGAGAAGTCGTGTTTGCCGCACAGCAGCGCGGCTGCGCAGCGCATCGCGTCGAGGTCGAGGGGCAGGTGAAACCAGCCCACGCGTCTGTGGTCGAGGCCCGGCCTGACCGGACGATTGCACAGAAGGTAGCGGTACTCGCGGACGATCGCCGCGTAGCGGGCGTGGAAATCATCGGCCACCGGTTGCGCCCAACGGACGGCGACAGCCTCGGGGAGGTGTGCATTGACACCGCGGATCCAGGCGCTCGTCGGACGCTCGACAGCGGTATCGAAGTGCGCCACCTGCACCACCGCATGCACACCGGCGTCGGTGCGCCCGGCGCAGGCGACCCTGAGGGGCACTCCAGCGATTGCGCCCAGCGCCTGCTCGAGCACATCCTGGACGGTGTTGCCGTGGGGCTGAGACTGCCAGCCGTTGAACGACGAGCCGTCGTACTCCAGCCCGAGGGCCCACCTCACGATGGGACGCTCAGCGCGAAAGCGCGAACAGGCTCGCCGCCAGCAAGCCGGTCAGCACTGCAATATCCGCAGAGCGCAAGACATGGACGCGGATCGACATCGGCGCGTCGCTCACCTCGGCCGGCGGGGACAACCATTGCCGCCAGGATGTGCGCCGTTGCAACCCTGCCTGTTCGTCGACATAGCGCAGGACAAGCATCAGGCGCAGGGCAATACGGTCCCGGGGAAGGCCGAGGACCGCCAGCGGTCGCAACAACCCATGCAATGCGCTGACCAGTTCCTCCGGTTGGGTGAATCGCAGCAGCGCCGCGAGCAATGCCAGGACGACAGCAAGCCGGCCAAGATGGGTGCCGGCGAGTTGCACGCCTTCGTATGTCGGCGCGGCAGGCCCCAACGCGGCTATGAGCGCCTCGCCCGGCGTGGCGCACGCGAAAAGCAGGCCAATGGACAGTAGCAGCCAGCGCGCACGCCTGAGCAGTTCGTACAGACGTCGTGGCGCCACCACCGCAGTAACGGCCAGCACGACGGCGGCAACCGTCGCAAGGGGAATGCCGTCCAGCGCTTGTGCATAGACCGTCGCGGCGCCCCAGAGAATCAGGCGGACGGACGGATGGAACATCGGGGAAAACTGTGGTCAGGAGCAGCCAGGGGCGTGCGCGACGCCCCTGGCGCCCCGATTCAAGCGAGCTTGGCGAGCATGGCGCGTGCCTGCTCCTGCTGGGCAGCGTCGCCTTCCTTGAGCACTTCCTGCAGCAGTTCGCGCGCACCTTCCTTGTCACCCATCTCCTCGTAGGCATGGGCGAGTTCAAGTTTGGTCGCGGTTTCCTGCGCGATTTCCGCCGCTTCCGGTGCGGCTGGCGCTTCCGCCGGCGCGGCAGGCTGCACTTCGTTCAGGTCAAGGTTAATGCCCGCCAGGTCGATTACCGGTGTTGCTCCGGTTTTGGCCTTGGCAGGCTCGCCGAGATCGAAATCGAAGTCGAGCAAATTGCCCCCGACGTCGGTCTTTTCCAGGTCGAGCGCCGCACCGGATGGGCCTGTCGGCGGCGCCGCCCGGACCGGCTCCGGCTCCATTCCGGTGAGACTCTGGAGCAGATTGCCACCGAAGTCGGTTGCCTCCAAATCCACCACACCGGGCGCACCTGAGGGTTTGATTCCGGCAATCGACGTGGTGAAGTCGATATCCACGTCGGAGTCGGCGGTCTGAAGCGCCGCCGCATCGGCGATGCGGTCTGCCTCCGTTTCGGGAAGCTTGAAGTCGAGGTCGACCGCGGCGGTCAGAGGTTTCGTCGCCTCTTGCGGCGCCTGCGCCATCAATGTGGCAGTCTCCTCCTGGACAGGTGCCGGCTCTTTCACAGGCTCGGAGATTTCCGGCGCTGCGCCGCCAAGATCGAAGTCCAGGGAAGCAACCTCTGCCGGTTCCTGCGCGGCCTCCGCCGCGGGCGCCGGTGCCTCGCCGCCGAGATCGAAGTCCAGCGTCGCAGTCGCATCCTCCGCCTTCGCCTCTGCTGTCCCGGGAAGCACAACCGTGGACGTTTCGCCGTAGGTGCCGCCTTCGGCGGCGCTGGCAATCTGGCCCAGTTCCCCGGGCATCGTCCAGGTATCCTTCAGCCCTGCCGCTGCGGCGGCGCCGGCAGGGATGACGAGCGTCGTGTCCATTTCCGCGGCCTTCTGGGCATCCGCCGGGCTGCCGCCGTACAACGGGTTGGCCGGATCGAGCTTGTGGCCAAGGGCCGCCGCCTTTTCCCATTCGGTTCCGACACCGCCGGTCTGCGCGTACAACTCGCTTGCCAGAGTTTCGAACTGCTGCAGGTTCTTGCGCTGGGCATAGATCTCGAGCAGCTTGACGTGGATCGCGTGGCGGGTCGGGTCGGTCTTGAGCGCGTCGAGGAGAATCTCCTCCGCCTGGGCGTCACGGCCGTAGGCCATGTAGACGTCCGCTTCGGCCACCGGGTCGACACCCTCGTCGGCATCGATGGCACCAATGCCCGACTGGCTGAAATCGGTCTGGATGGAGCTGCTGCTGGTGTCGACGCTCTGGCCGCCGGTCGCGCCGAAGACCGAACTGGCCGCGCCGGTCGACATGCCCGGTTCCGTGGTCGACAACCCTTCGGTCGGACGCTCCTCGCCACGCCGGCGAGTGAACTTGTAGCCTAGGTAACCGAGCAAAAGAACCAGGGCGCCACCGCCGCCAAAAAGTGTCAATGGGTCGCTCATGAGACTCTCGAGGAAACTCGGCTCGGTGGATTCCGGGGTCGGGACAGGCTTCTTCGGCACCTCAGCCACTACCTTCGGCTGCGGTTTGGGTTCTTCGGGTTTGGGTTCTTCGGGTTTGGCCTCGGCAGGCGGTTGCGGAGCGGGCACAGGCACAGCTGCGGGCTCCGCTGGTTTCTCGACAGGTTTTTCGGCCGGCTTCTCCTCCGGCTTGGCCGCTTCGGGCGCAGGAGCCGGCGCAGGGGCCGGTGTCGGCGCGGCGGCTACCGGCGCAGCCGGAGCCGGAGTAGCCGGCGCCGGTGCCAGCTCGGCAGGTTTCGGCTCCGCTTTCGGTTCAGGTTTCGCCGCGGCCTGCTTCTGCAGCTCAGCAAGGCTCTTGTTCTTGAGCTCGATGAGCTTCTGCATTTCTTTGATGTTCTGCTCGACCTGCACCAAGCGGCTGGTCGCTTCCTTGAGCGCCTTGTCCTTGGCGATCAGATCTTCTTCCAGAACGGCGATACGGTTCTGCGCCGCCTTGTCGGCCTTGGCTGCCGCCTTTTCATCCTTTGCCGCCTCGGCCTTCGAAACTTTGAGCTGGTCCTTCGAGTCAGCCGATTTCGGCGCCGTGTCCTCGACGCGTGCCGCGACCTTGCCGGTCGCTTCCTGCTGCACGGCCTGCTCTTTTGGCGCAGGTGCCGCCGCGACGGCGCCGGCGAGCCTCTGCCGATAGGCATTGAAATCGGCCGTCTGGGCAATGATCGTGCGCCGCGCTTCGTCGGGGGCCACGGCTGCCACCGCCTCGCGATTGGGGATGTTGAGTATCTTGCCGGCGCGCAGGCGGTGCATGTTATTGCCGTCGAACGCGTCTTTGTTGTTGCGGAACAATGCCACCAGCATCTGATCGAGCGTCACTCCGTCGGGCTTGGTCGCCGACGCAATGCGGCTCAGCGTGTCGCCGCGATTGACCGTTCGCGTCGTCGCAGCGTCGCCGGCAGGTGCTGCGGCCGGCGCCGCAGAGGTTTGCTGACGAGCGCGCGCACGGGTTTCGTCGTCGACGCGCGAAGGACGCGCTTCGGGTCTCGCCGCAACCGGGGGTGCAACGGGAGCGGCCGCTTGCCGCGCCACCACGGCTTCGGGCGGATCGAGGAGAAATGTATATTCGCGAACGATGCGGCCCGTGGCCCAGTTAAGCTCGATCAGCAGGTCGACGAACGGTTCGTTGATCGCGCGGTCGCTTGTCATGCGCACGACGGAACGGCCGTCCGGCCGCTTGGCGATGGCAAATTTGATGCCGGCCAGGGATGGATTGAATTCCATGCCGGCGTTCTTGAATGCCTCTGGCGAGGCGAGCTTGGCACTCAGCGACGACAGCTCTTCATTGGTCGCGGAAACGTCGACCTCTGCACGCAACGGCTGCCCAAGTCCGCTGAGGACGTTCAACTTCCCGAGGCCGGCCGGAAACGCCACGGCCGGCACCAAGGCAAGCGCCGCCGCAAGGACAGTGGTCTTGATTGGATTGAACTTGGTATGACTGGTGCGCACCGGGTCCCCCTCGCTCGTGGCGGACAAAATCCACATTACTACATTAACATCAAACAATTAGCGACGCAAGCTAAACTTCCTTGTCACATCGCCCGAAAGTCTATCAGCTCTTCGTCATGCAAACGCCAAATTTTGCACGCTTTTTAGGCGTAATCCTACTCAGTCGTCGCGCTCGTCAAGCATCGAGCAAGATGCGCAGCATGCGCCGTAATGGCTCGGCCGCACCCCAAAGAAGCTGGTCGCCGACGGTGAACGCCGCAAGATACTGGCTACCCATGGAAAGCTTGCGCAGACGGCCGACGGGCACGGTGAGGGTTCCCGTGACGGCCGCGGGTGTCAGTTCGCGCATTGTCACGTCCCGCTCGTTGGCAATTACGCGCACCCAGTCGTTGGCGGTCGCGAGCATGCCTTGGATTTCGTCTAACGGCACATCCTTCGTTAACTTGACCGTGAGTGCCTGGCTGTGGCAGCGCATGGCACCGATGCGCACGCAAATGCCGTCGACCGGAATCGGGTTGTTTTCGCGCCCGAGGATCTTGTTCGTTTCAGCCTGCCCTTTCCATTCCTCGCGGCTCTGCCCGTTGCCGAGATCTTTGTCGATCCACGGAATAAGGCTGCCCGCCAGCGGCACGCCGAAACTGGCCGTTGGAAAATTCTCGTCGCGCAGCGTGCCCGCGACCTCGCGGTCAATGTCGAGGATGGCCGAGGCCGGGTCGTCGAGCAGCGACTTCGCCACGCGGTGAGCCTCGCCCATCTGCTGCAGCAGCTCGCGCATGTTCTGGGCGCCGGCGCCCGAGGCCGCCTGGTAGGTCATGGCCGTCATCCATTCCACGAGTCCATTGCGAAACAGCCCGCCGAGCGCCATCAGCATCAGACTCACCGTGCAATTGCCGCCGATGAAGTTGCGTATCCCCTTCCCCAACGCGCCGCGAATGACGTTCTCGTTGACCGGATCAAGGATGATGACGGCGTCGTTCTTCATGCGCAGGGTCGAGGCGGCGTCGATCCAGTAGCCCTTCCAACCGTCGTTGCGCAGTTTTGGAAATATCTCGCTGGTATAGTCGCCGCCTTGGCAGGTAATGATGACGTCCATCGCCTTGAGCGCGTCAACGTCCTTCGCATTCATGAGTGCTGGCACCTCGCGCCCGATGTCAGGGCCGCGACCGCCGACCTGCGACGTGCTGAAGAACACCGGCTCGACATGTTCGAGATCGCGCTCCTCGTGCATGCGCTGCATCAGCACCGAGCCCACCATACCGCGCCAACCGACCAATCCCACCCGCTTCATCGTCACCTCTCTTGCAATCCACCGCGCCTTGTCCGGCCGGTACCGGCCGGACGCCTGACCCCTTTTTTGTCCTGCCTAAAGTCCCGCGATCACGGCATCCCCCATCTCCGCCGTGCCGAGCTTCCGCGTGCCGGGCTCGTGGATGTCGGCCGTACGGCAGCCGGCGGCAAGCGCCTTCTTGACTGCTTCCTCGATGCGCCGCGCCTGCTCATCCATATTGAATGTATAGCGCAACATCATCGCCGCGGAAAGTATCGTCGCCAGCGGGTTAGCCACGCCCTTGCCGGCAATGTCCGGCGCCGAGCCGTGGATCGGCTCGTACAGCCCCTTGTTTTCGGCATCGAGCGAGGCCGAAGGCAGCATACCGATCGAACCCGTCAGCATCGACGCCTCGTCGGAAAGGATGTCGCCGAACATGTTGCCGGTCACCATGACGTCGAACTGGCGCGGGTTGCGTACCAGCTGCATGGCGGCATTGTCCACCAGCATGTGGGACAGCTCGACATCGGAATACGCTGCGCCGACTTCGGTCACCACGTCGCGCCACAGCTGGGTTGTTTCCAGCACGTTCATCTTGTCCACGGAGCACAGCCGACGCTGGCGCTTGCGCGCCGCCCGGAACGCCACATGGGCGATGCGCCGGATCTCCGACTCCGAGTAGATCATGGTGTTAAAACCGACCCGCTCGCCGCCGCGCATTTCGATGCCGCGGGGCTCGCCGAAGTAAATATCGCCGGTCAGTTCGCGCACGATCATGATGTCGAGCCCGGCCACGGCCTCCGGCTTCAGCGTCGAGGCGTTGGCAAGCTCGGCATGTAGCAGCGCCGGCCGCAAATTGGCGAATAGGTTCAGATCCTTGCGGATCGCCAGCAGCCCGCGCTCGGGACGCTTGTCGCGCGGCAACGTGTCGTACTGCGGACCGCCGACGGCCCCGAGCAGCACCGCGTCCGCCTCGCGCGCCAGCCGGCGCGTCGCGTCGGGGTAAGGCTCGCCCGCGGCATCCACGGCGCAGCCGCCGAGCAGGCCATGCTCCAGCTCGAATCGGATGCCATCGCGGCCCAGGGCTTCGAGCACACGTACCGCCTGGGCAACGATTTCGGGCCCTATGCCATCACCGGGCAACACACAGATCTTCATTCTTCGTCACCAAAAAACCGGGCAGGGCGCATAACGCCCGGGGTCGATCTGCCAGCAAAGGCGCTCGATGCCGCAGACACCCCATCATCCGAACAGCCACGGCTGTTCGATGCGCCGCCGGGCCTCGAACGCGCGGATTTTGTCGGCGTGACGCAGCGTCAGGCCGATGTCGTCGAATCCGTTCAGCAGGCAGTACTTGCGGAATGGATCGATTTCGAAGCGCAACACCTTTCCGTCGGGGCGCGTGACGCTCTGGGCTTCCAGGTCGATGCGCAGACGGTAGCCGGGCTGTGCGCTTACCAGCCGAAACAACTCCTCCACCTCCGACGCCGGCAAGCGAATGGGCAGCAGTCCATTCTTGAAGCAGTTGTTGAAGAAAATATCGGCGAAACTGGTCCCCACGATCGCCCGGAAGCCAAAGTCCTGCAAGGCCCATGGCGCGTGTTCGCGCGAGGAACCGCAGCCGAAGTTCTCACGCGTAAGCAGGATCGAGGCGCGGTGATAGCGCGGCTGGTTGAGCACGAACTCCGGGTTGAGCGGGCGCGACGCGCAGTCCTGGCCCGGCTCGCCGTGGTCGAGATAGCGCCATTCGTCGAACAGGTTGGGACCGAAGCCGCTGCGCTTGATCGACTTCAGGAACTGCTTCGGGATGATGGCATCGGTATCGACATTGGCGCGATCCAGCGGCGCCACAAGGCCATCCAGCGTGGTGAGCTTGTCCATCAGCGGTGCTTCGCCTCCGCCTCGAATTTCACGCCGAGCTTGTCCGCCTCCGGCCCGCTAGCTGCCGCGGTGTCGGAGGCAGGCCACACCGTCGCCGCAAGCGCCAGGAAGATCATGTTCCGCTTCTGCATGCACCACTCCTAAACCAGATCGCGGACATCGACGAAGTGTCCGGCAATGCCCGCCGCCGCCGCCATTTGCGGGCTGACCAGATGGGTGCGCCCACCGGCGCCCTGGCGCCCCTCGAAATTGCGGTTCGAGGTCGACGCGCAACGCTCCCCCGGCTCGAGACGATCGGCATTCATCGCCAGACACATCGAACAGCCCGGCTCGCGCCACTCGAAACCGGCGGCGCGAAACACCTTGTCCAGACCTTCGCGCTCGGCCTGCTGCTTGACCAGCCCCGAGCCCGGCACCACCAACGCCTGCTTGACATTGGCGGCCACTCGGCGCCCCTTGATCACCGCCGCCGCCGCGCGCAAGTCCTCGATGCGCGAGTTGGTGCACGATCCGATGAAGATCCTGTCCAGCCTGATCTCACGCATCGGCGTGCGCGGTTTGAGCCCCATGTACTGCAAGGCACGCTCCATGCTGTCGCGCCTCACGGGGTCGTCCTCCCGGGCCGGATCCGGCACGTCGTCGTCGATGGCAACGACCATCTCGGGCGAGGTTCCCCACGTCACCTGCGGCCGGATCTTCGTCGCGTCCAGCTCGACGACGCGATCAAAGGGGGCCCCGGCGTCGCTGCGCAAGGTGCGCCAATGGGCAACGGCCCGCTCCCACATCTCTCCCGCGGGAGCCAAGGGACGCCCGCGGATGTAGTCGATGGTCGCATCGTCTACGGCGACCAGACCGCAACGCGCGCCGGCCTCGATCGCCATGTTGCAGATCGTCATGCGCCCTTCCATCGACAGCATTCGGATGGTGCTGCCGGCAAACTCGATGGCATACCCCGTGCCGCCGGCGGTACCGATACGGCCGATAACGGCAAGCGCGACGTCTTTCGCCGACACACCCTTGCCCAGGCGGCCCTCGACGCGCACCAGCATGTTCTTCGACTTCTTCTGCAGCAGACATTGGGTCGCCAACACATGCTCGACTTCCGACGTACCGATGCCCTGGGCGAGACAGGCGAATGCGCCGTGGGTGCTGGTGTGCGAATCGCCGCAGACCACTGTCATACCGGGCAGCGTGGCCCCCTGCTCCGGGCCGATGACATGCACGATTCCCTGGCGGATGTCGTCCATGCGGAATTCGAGGATGCCGAACTCCGCGCAGTTGTTGTCAAGGGTATCCACCTGCAGGCGCGACACGGGATCGTCGATGCCGCGACGGCGATTGATGGTCGGCACGTTGTGGTCGGCCACCGCGAGATTGGCGTCGCGCCGCCAGGGCGCCCGCCCGGCCAATCTCAGTCCTTCGAACGCCTGCGGGCTGGTGACTTCGTGGACAAGATGGCGATCGATGTAGAGCAAGGCCGTGCCATCGTCCTCAGTATGGACGACGTGGCTGATCCAGAGTTTGTCGTAGAGCGTCTGCAGCATTGCACGCGCCGCGGCGGGCGGATCCTGAAACATTGAATTATTTCACAGTCGCTGCCCGCTGTCAGGGGCGCCGACGGCGACATGCCTACCTGCCGACGCGGGCCTGCTCGTACAGCGGCAGCACGCGGGCCGCGTAGGCCTCGAGGTCGCGCACGCGCGTGTCATGGGAAGGATGGGTCGACAGCCACTGAGGCGGCTGCCCGCCGCTGGAGGCTCCCATCTTGCGCCACAGGCTGATAGCCGCGCGCGGATCGTAACCACCGCGGGCAGCAAGCTCAACGCCCATGCGATCCGCCTCGGTTTCATGCAATCGCGAGTTCGGCCGCACCAGAGTAAGATCGGCAACCATTCCGACCAGATCCGTGCCGCCTTGGCCGAGGCCGGCGATCGCGCCGATGATGGAAACACCGATGCCGGCGGCCATCGCCTGCGATGCCCGCTCACGCGCGTGCTCGCGCAACGCGTGGGCCATTTCGTGCCCCATGATCGCCGCCGCCTCATCGTCGGTAAGATTCAAGCGGTCGAACAATCCGGTATAGAAGGCGATCTTGCCACCCGGCATACACCAGGCGTTCAGTTCATTGGAGGTGACGACATTGACCTCCCACTGCCAAGCCGGCGCGTCACCGCGGAATGCCCGGGTGTGGGGTACGAGGCGCTGCGCGATGGCGCGCACCCGCTGCACGGTTGCCGCATCGCGGTTCAGCACCCCCTTCTGCTGTGCCTGCTGCAGAACCTGGCGATAGGACTGGCTCGCCGCCTGGTTGATCTGCTCGCTCGACACAAGCATCGATTGACGCCGCTCGACGCCGATGGCGCCTGCTTGCGTCGTCTGCACGCTCTGGCAGGCCGACGCCAGCATCGCCGCGATCGCCAACGGCGCAAGCAACCGGAACCAACCGCTCATGCCCGCCATGTTTCCAACGCCAATTCTCTCTGCTAACGCTCCACCGGCGGCAGCGATGACACTCGGCTCCTGCCGCCAAGAACCAGGTATCCCGATAGCGCGAACAACGAGCCGACAGTATAAGTGAGTGCCGGACCAAGCAGCTCCCAGGTGTAGCCACTGACCAAGCCGCCGACCATGCCGCCGCCGCCGAACGAGACGCCTGCGTACAGCGCCTGCCCGCGCGCCTGATGCCGGCCGCCGAACCACTGGCTGACCGCCGCCACGGCCGCCGCGTGATAGGCGCCGAAGGTCGCGCCATGCATCATCTGCGCGACGACGACGGCGCCGGGCACTTCCACCGCCCAACCAATCAGGAGAAAGCGCACCACAGCGCAAAGGAAGCTAAATCGGAGAATGTCATGCAGGGAAAAGGATCGCAGCAGCCGCGGCATGTACATGAACACGCCGATCTCGACCACGACGCCGAGAGTCCACAGCGAACCCACCGCCGCCTTGCTGTAGGCATGGTCGACGAGATAGATGGACAGAAACACGTACAGCGGTCCGTGTGCCGCTGCCATGAGGAAGCAGGCGCCGAGCAGGCGCAGCACTTCGGTGCGGCGCAGTATGGCGCGCAACGACACGTGATCGGCGTCGTGACGCAGCGGCGGCGCCTCCGGCACCAGCAGCGAGCACAGCATAATGCCGCCCAACAGCATCTGGCATACCCACAGTATCGTGCCGATGGGCATGCGGTCCAGCAGGTAACCCACGCCCAGCACCGCCGCGATGAAGCCGATCGACCCCCAGAGGCGGATCCTGCCGTAGCGAGTGACGGCGGTACCGAGGTGGCCGAGGGTCAGCGCCTCCACCAGCGGCAGCGCGGCGCTCCAGAAGAAGGCCAGGGCCGCCATGGCCGCGAACACGCCGGCGAAACTCCGCGTGGCGAAGAAGCCGGCAAATCCGACCACGCTCAGTACGGCGGCGGCGCGCACCACTGGCGTCTTGGCGCCGACGCGATCGGCGAGCCAGCCCCAGACGGCGGGCGCGACGATGCGCGTCACCTGCATCAGCGACATCAGCACACCAATGTCCCATGCAGAGAATTGCAGCGACTGGAGGTAGAGACTGAAGTACGGCGCGAATGCGCCTATGAAGGCGAAATAGAAGAAATAATACGCGGCGAGGCGCCAGTGAGGCAGCATCGGTCAACCGCCGGCGACCCGCCGGCGGGCAACGGGCAGCTGCGGTCAGCCGCGCTGTTCGCGCAGGACCGCGTACAACTCGTCCTTGATTTTGAGGCGCCGCTTTTTCATGTCCTCGAGATCGAAGTCGGTCACCGGCGCGTTCTCCTCCTCGATCCGGCTGACCTCGCTGTCGATCCGCTTGTACTCATCGCACAGCCGCGAAAAATGGGTATCGGCAGAACGCAGTCGATAAATTGTGTCCTTCAGGTCAGGAAACTCCTGCTCCAGCTCATGGGAAAGAAATGGCATCTTTGTTCTCGGCTTGAAAACTCCGCCCCGTGCGGCAGCGGACATCGGTTGGCAACAACGGTAAATCTAACCTGCCCACCCCTGCCCGATCAAGCCTCGTCGGGGTCGGGATCGTCGATGGCCGGGGCGGCGCCTGCGGCCGGCCCGACGGGGGCCTGCGCAGCAATCCTCGGCGTATCGCTCACCACGTCGCCGCACTGGGCGCGGTGGCGCAGGGCGTGGTCCATCAGTACGAGCGCCAACATCGCCTCGGCGATGGGCGTGGCGCGGATCCCGACACAAGGATCGTGCCGACCGTGGGTCTCGAGCGTCACCGGCGCACCGTGGCGGTCGATGGAGCGGCGCGGCAGCCGGATGCTCGAAGTTGGTTTCACCGCCAGATGCACGAGAATGTCCTGGCCGGTGGCAATGCCGCCGAGTATGCCGCCGGCGTTGTTGCTGAGAAACCCCTGCGGCGTCATTTCGTCGGCGTGTTCGCTGCCCTTTTGCGTCACGCTGCCGAAACCGGCGCCGATTTCTACGCCCTTGACCGCATTGATACCCATCATGGCAAAGGCAATGTCGGCATCCAGCCGGTCGTATACCGGCTCTCCCCACCCGACCGGCACGTTCTCGGCGACGACGGTGATCTTCGCGCCGCAGGAGTCGCCCGACTTGCGCAGTGCATCCATGAATTCCTCCAACTGCGGCACGATCCCCGGGTCCGGCGCAAAGAAGGGATTTTGCGCGATTGCCTGCCTGCTCTTGAACTCGATGCGAATGGACCCAAGCTGGGACATCCAGCCGCGCACGACAACGCCATGACGCTCGCCCAGCCATTTCTTCGCGATGGCGCCAGCGGCAACGCGCACCGCCGTCTCGCGGGCGGACGAACGCCCGCCGCCACGGTAGTCGCGCAGACCGTACTTCTGCAGATAGGTGTAATCGGCATGTCCGGGCCGGAACGTATCCATGATATTCGCGTAGTCCTTGCTGCGCTGGTCCTGGTTGCGAATGAGCAGGGCGATCGGGGTACCGGTGGTGAGACCTTCGAATACGCCGGACAGAATTTCTACCGTATCGGGCTCGCGTCGCTGTGTGACGTGGCGTGAGGTACCCGGCTTGCGCCTGTCCAACTCGACCTGGATATCGGCTTCGGACAATGTCAGTCCGGGAGGGCAGCCGTCCACTACGCAGCCGATGGCCGGACCGTGGGATTCGCCGAAGGACGTGACGCAGAACAGCTTGCCGAAGGTGTTACCGGACATCGTCGGTGCGGGCAGGGTGGCGTTAGGAACGTTCGACGAACCGAGTTTATCATAGCGCATATCTATCGACGGGAGCCGCAGTTGAACGGCAAATCCGCAAAGCGTCCGCTGCCTGCCCAATTGGAGCTGCTTGTGCAGCAGCGCCGGGCACGACAAGGCGCCGCCCCGAACCGCCTGCTCCAGCAGGACGCGCGCTGGCAGCGCTTCCAGCGCTACGTTTGGGACAAGAAGCGCTGACGCCGCGCTGAAAGGCAGCGTCGACATGTACGCCATCGTCATCCACGGCGGTGCCGGTGACTGGCCCGCCCAGGAATGGCCGGCGGCGTTGACCGGTGTGCGCAATGCCGCCGAAGCAGGAATCGGAATTCTGGCCGCGCGCGGCAGCGCACTCGATGCCGTCGTCGCGGCAGTCGTGATGCTGGAGGAAGACCCGACATTCAACGCCGGCACCGGCGCCTGTCTCAACATCGATGGCGAGGTCGAACTGGATGCCTCGGTGATGGTGGGCGATGGGCTGCGCGCCGGCGGCGTCGCCGCGTTGCAGAGGGTGCGCAATCCCGTCCTGGTCGCACGCAAGGTGATGGAAGAGACGGACCACGTCCTGCTCGCTGGCCAAGGTGCACAGGATTTTGCCCGCACCATGGGCTTCGCCGACTACGACCCCGTCACGGCACAGGCGCGGGCACGGCATGAGGAGCGGCGCGCCAAGCTGCTCAGTGGCCAATTGCACACCCTGCCGCGTCTGCGCCGAAGACTGCTGTTCGACTGCGAGCCGCGCGGCGGCACGGTGGGTGCGCTGGCTCTGGACAAGGGCGGCATCCTGGCGGCCGCCACCTCCACCGGTGGCGTCACCCTCAAGCTGCGCGGTCGGGTCGGCGATAGTCCGATCCCCGGCGCGGGCAACTACGCCTCGGACTGTGCGGCGGCATCGGCCACGGGACATGGCGAACTGGTCTTGCGCGCGCTGGCAACGAAGGTCCTCTGCGACCGCATCGCCGGCGGCCTGTCCGCGAAGCAAGCGGCACACAGCGTGTTGCGCGAGCTCGCCAAGGACACGCCGGCCGGGGTTGGGCTCATCGCCCTGGCGCGCAGCGGCGATATCGGCATCATCCACGACACACCCGCCATGCCTCATGCATGGTTTCGCGCCGGCTCAGATGTAATCACGGTTGCGATGCACGCCACGTCATCGGCTGGAGACTGAAATTGCCGAAGTTCGCCGCCAACCTGTCCACGCTTTTCACCGAGTTGGAGTTCCCGGATCGATTCAAGGCTGCGGCGGATGCCGGCTTCAAGGCCGTGGAGTGTCAGTTTCCCTATGCCTGGGATCGGCACGACCTCGCCGATCGGCTTGCCGCACACCATCTCGAGCTTGTCCTGCACAACCTTCCGGCCGGTGACTGGGAGCAGGGCGAGCGCGGTATCGCCTGCCTGCCCAATCGCATTGGCGAGTTTCAGCAGGCCGTCGCGACGGCGATCGAATACGCCACAACGCTCGGCTGCACACGATTGAACTGCCTGGCGGGCATCCCGCCCCCGGAGGCCGATCCGCGGCAGGTGCGGGACACCTTCGCGGCAAACCTCCGGTTCGCGGCAGACAGGTTAAAGCGGGCGGGTATCAGACTGCTGATCGAGCCGATCAACAATCGCGATATACCCGGCTTCTTTCTGAGTGCGACGCAACAGGCGCTCGACGTTATCGCGCGCACGGGCAGCGAGAACGTGCATCTGCAATACGACGTCTATCACATGCAGCGCACGGAAGGCGAGCTCGCGGCGACGATCAAGCGTCACCTGCCGCGCATCGCCCACATCCAGATCGCAGACAATCCCGGGCGCGGTGAACCGGGCACTGGCGAGATCAACTACCCATTCCTGTTCCGCTGGCTGGACAACATCGGCTATGCTGGCTGGGTTGGCTGTGAGTATCGGCCCCGGAGCACGACTGGCGAGAGCCTCGGCTGGTTCGAACCCTACCGGCAGACACAACCCTAGAAGGAGAAACATGGAACCGCAGCGCATCGCCGTTATCCCGGGTGACGGCATCGGCAAGGAGGTCGTCCCTGAAGGACTGCGCGTGCTGCAGGCAGCGGCGAGCCGTTTCGGTCTGGCCTTCAGGTGGGACGGGTTCGACTGGAGCTGCGACTACTACCTCAAGCACGGCGTCATGATGCCCGAGGACTGGAAGGAGCAGATCGGCGGCCACGACGCCATCTTCTTCGGCGCCGTCGGCTGGCCGGCCAAGGTGCCAGACCACGTATCCCTTTGGGGCTCCCTGCTCAAGTTCCGGCGCGGGTTCGATCAGTACGTCAACCTGCGCCCGGTGCGCCTGATGCCCGGCGTGCCGACGCCGCTCGCCAATCGCAAGGTGGGCGAAATCGATTTCTATGTCGTGCGCGAGAACACCGAAGGCGAGTACTCCAGCATTGGCGGCCGCATGTTCGACGGCACCGAGCAGGAAACCGTGGTGCAGGAGAGCGTCTTCACCCGCCGCGGCGTAGACCGCATCATGCGCTTCGCCTTCGAGCTGGCGGTCAGACGCCCGAAGAAGCATGTCACCTCCGCCACCAAGTCGAATGGCATTTCCATCTCCATGCCCTACTGGGACGAGCGCTTCGCCGCCATGGCCGCACGCTATCCCGACGTCCGCACCGATAGGTACCACATCGACATCCTGACCGCCCATTTCGTGCGCAACCCAGACTGGTTCGATGTGGTCGTTGCATCCAACCTGTTCGGCGACATCCTGTCCGACCTCGGGCCGGCGTGCACCGGCACGATCGGTATCGCACCCTCAGCCAACCTCAACCCGGAACGCCGGCATCCGTCACTGTTCGAGCCCGTACATGGTTCGGCGCCGGACATCTATGGCAAGGGCATCGCCAATCCGATCGGCCAGATCTGGTGCGGGGCCATGATGCTCGAACACCTCGGTCATCAGGACGCTGCCGCCGCAGTGATGCATGCCATCGAAACCGTGCTTGCCGAAGGCCCGCGCACACCGGACATGGGTGGCGAAGCAAGAACCGAAGACGTCGGCAAGGCAGTCGCTGCGGTCGTCGAGACTACAGCACGCTAAGCCGGCAAGAGCTCGCCCTCCTGCTGCCGATGCAAAGACCAATGTCCCGCGTGCAGACTTCCCGCGACGAAGCGATCACACTTCTGCGGCGCATGTTCGAGGCCGCTATCGCCTCCGCCCAGCCAGCCGTATGCCTGCCGCCGCACCTGCCCGCGCTGCCGCACGGGCGCCTGATCGTCATCGGCGCCGGCAAGGCCTCGGCCGCCATGGCCCGGGCGGTGGAGGATCACTGGCCGGGCGAATTGGCCGGCCTGGTGGTGACGCGCTATGGCTACGGCGTACCGTGCCGGCAGGTCGAGATCGTCGAGGCGGCGCACCCGGTGCCGGACGAGGCGGGACTCGCCGCCGCCCGAGGCATGCTGGAAATGGCAAGCCGGCTCACGGCCCGGGACGTAGTGCTCTGCCTGATCTCCGGCGGCGGCTCGGCACTTCTGCCGCTGCCAGCGGCGGGTCTGACCCTCGAGGACAAGCAACAGGTCAATCGCGCGCTGCTGCAATCGGGTGCCACCATCAGCGAGACGAACTGCGTGCGCCGCCACCTCTCCGTCATCAAGGGAGGGCGGCTGGCCGCGGCCTGTCATCCGGCACGCGTGGTTAACCTGCTGATCTCCGACGTTCCCGGCGACAATCCCATCGACATTGCATCCGGTCCGACCGTTCCGGACCCAAGCACCTGCGCCGATGCGCTGGCAATCGTCCGCCGCTATGGCCTCGCGTTGCCGGCGGCCGTACTCGAATTGCTCGAATCCGGCCGTGGCGAATCGGTCAAGCCCGATGACCCGCGCATGGCCGGGATCGACACGCGCATCATCGCCGCACCGCAAATGGCGCTCGAGTCTGCCGCCGAAGTCGCCCGGGCCGCCGGCATCCCGGCCCACATCCTGGGTGATGCCATCGAAGGCGAAGCACGCGACGTCGGCAAGGCCATGGCAGGCATCGCATTGCAGGTGGCGCGCCGTGGCCAGCCCTTCGCGGCGCCCTGCGTGCTGCTATCCGGTGGCGAAACCACGGTCACGGTGCGCGGCAGCGGCCGGGGCGGGCGAAATGTCGAATTTCTTCTCTCCCTGGGCATTGCCCTGGCTGGTCATCCGGGCATCCATGCCCTGGCCGGCGACACAGACGGCGTCGACGGCCAGGAGGAGGTTGCCGGCGCCGTGCTCGCACCGGACAGCCTGGCGCGCGCATGGAGCCTGGGCCTGCGCCCCCAGGAAAGCCTCGCCGCCAACGACGGCCACGGCTTCTTCGGCGCGCTGGGCGACGCCGTGATCACGGGGCCGACGCTCACCAACGTCAACGACTTCCGCGCCATCCTTATCACGGACGACGCATCGGCATGACCCGCCACATCCGACCGTCAATGACGATCGTTGCCGCTCATATGTATGACGGCATCGATGTCGCGTCGTTGTCCACCGAGGCAACCTCGGAAAGCCATGCCCGTCTCGGCAACGTCATTGCTCAATGTGCCATCGGCAACGCGGTGAGCGCCGTACACGCTTCCGCGCAACGACAATGAAGCGCATGCGAATCACATGGCCGAAGGGCAGCCTGACAGCGGTCCTCGACGACACGCCCACGTCGCGCGCCTTGTTCGACGCACTGCCACTCGCAGCGAGCGCCAATACCTGGGGCGACGAGGTCTATTTCGGCGTGCCGGTCCGCTCTACCCTGGAAGCCGACGCCCGCGAGGTCGTCGAACCCGGCACGGTGTGCTTCTGGGTCGAGGGCAGCGCCCTGGCGCTGCCCTTCGGGCCGACGCCGGTCGCCAAGGCGGGCGAGTGCCGACTCGTCACCCGGGTGAATGTATTGGGAAAACTGGAGTGCAACCCGCGCATGCTCGCCAGTGTGCGCGACGGCGATGACATGCGGATCGAAGAGGTCTGAACCGGGGCGGCGCCGATTGCCGCCGATTGCGCCCGGCCCGCCGGATCAACGCCCCACTGTTCAGGCCACCTTCTTCAGCTCCTCGTCGCGCAGCGCACGGCGCAGGATCTTGCCGACATTGGTCTTGGGCAGCTCGGTCCGGAACTCGATCAGCCTGGGCACCTTGTAACCGGTGAGATGTTCGCGGCAGTACTTGATGACTTCATCGGCGGTGAGATTGGGATCCTTCCTGACGACGAAGACCTTCACCGCCTCGCCCGACTTCTCGTCCGGCACGCCGATGGCAGCGCATTCCAACACCCCGGGGCAGGCGGCGACCACCCCCTCGACCTCGTTGGGATAGACGTTGAAGCCTGACACCAGGATCATGTCCTTCTTGCGGTCTACAATACGCACGAAGCCCTGCTCGTCCACCACCGCCACGTCACCGGTGCGCAGAAAGCCGTCCGCCATGATTACCTTGGCCGTTTCGTCGGGCCGGTTGTAGTAGCCCTTCATCACCTGCGGGCCGCGCACGCACAGCTCGCCAGGCTGTCCCATGGGCTGGTCCCTGCCATCGTCATCGCGGATGGCGATGTCGGTGGACGGCACGGGCAGGCCGATGGCGCCGTTGTACTGCTTGAGGTCGAGCGGATTGATACACACCGCCGGCGAGGTCTCAGTCAGGCCGTAGGCCTCCACCAGCGGCTTGCCTGTCGCTTTCTGCCACTTCTCCGCCACCGCCTGCTGTACCGCCATGCCGCCGCCCAGCGCGATGCGTAACTGGCTGAAATCGAGCTTGCCGAAATCCGGGTCGTTGAGCAGGGCATTGAACAGGGTATTCACTCCGGTGATCGCAGTGAACTTGTGCTTGGCCAGTTCCTTGACGAAGCCCGGTATATCGCGCGGATTGGTGATGAGCACGTTGGTCGCGCCGATCTTCATGAAGGTCAGGCAGTTCGCAGTCAGCGAGAAGATGTGATAGAGCGGCAGCGCGGTGATGATGACCTCGGTGCCCTCCGACAGAAAAGGCTTGAGCCAGGCATGCGCCTGCTGAAGATTGCCGATGATGTTGCGGTGGGTCAGCATGGCCCCCTTGGCCACGCCGGTCGTACCACCCGTGTATTGCAGGAAAGCGAGGTCGTCATGGCCCACTTCCACCGGCTTCAGGGCATGGCGCGCGCCGCGGGCGAGGGCATCGTTGAACCGCACGAAACCCGGCAGATTCCAGGTCGGCACCATCTTCTTGACATGCTTGACGACGAAATTGACGATGGCGCCCTTCGGGAAGCCAAGCATATCACCCAGCCCCGTAACGACGATGTGTTTCACCGGAGTGTTGCCCACCACCTCCTGCAGCACGCTGGCGAAATTTTCGACGATGACGATGGCCTCTGCGCCGGAATCCCTGAGCTGGTGCTCCAGCTCGCGCGGCGTGTACAGCGGATTGGTATTCACCACCGTCAGGCCTGCGCGCAGGATGCCGAAAATGGATATTGGATACTGCAGGGCGTTGGGCATCATCACGGCGACGCGCGCCCCCTTCTTCAACCCCAGCTCGGACTGCAGGTAGCCGGCAAACTGCGCCGTCATGCGGTCCAGCTCGGCATAGGTAATCCCCTTGCCCATGTTGACGTAGGCGACGCGATCGGCGAACTTGCGGCAGCTGCGCTCGAACAAATCGCCCAACGAGCGGAACTCATCGACGTCGATTTCGGCAGGAACCCCTTTCGGATAACTCTTGAGCCAGACCTTTTCCATACATCCTCCTCCGCGTTCAATCCTTTGGATCCGTTGTCGTACCTCGTCCGGTCACCTTCCAAGAACCGTACTCAAGACTGTTGAGATGTTATGCCATCGCCTCTGCACCGAAAAGGGGCAAGGCTAGAGCCTGTGTACTAAACTTCGACCAGCCGCGCATCGCCGAAGATCAGCGCGCACCGAACCACCCGATCCGGATAGATCGCCCGCAGCGCCTGCCGGTAACCGTCGAGCTGGGCGCGGTATTCCGCGAAGCGTTGGGCGCCGGCCGCCCCGCTCTTGTAGTCCAGTACCCACAGCTCGCCCTCCGTTTCTACAAGCCGGTCGATGCGCCCGACAGTGCCGTCGGGCAGCGCGAACTCGACCTCGTTCATGGCGCGCCGATACTGTCCAGCGGTGAAGAAACGATGCAAATGCGGCGCGTTCAGGATTGCCTCGGCCATGTTGCGGACCGGGACCCATTCGTCATGCACAAGTCCGGGCGGCGGCAGCGGTGTCGCGGCCGTGGTCAGCCGCTCCAGAAGACTGTGCAGGCGGGTTCCGAACTCGGCCCCCGCCCCCGCCGGCTCCCGACGGGTGCCGACGGGCTGCACCGGGGTTGTTGCATTCATGTCGGTTTCCACCGGCGCCATCGCCGACGGTGGGGCAGAGTCCGATTCGGTACCGAACGACTGGCCATAGGCGTTGTCCGCCGCGCCCAGCTGCGCCAAGGCATGCGCGATGCGCTGGTACGCACTTGGCTGGGAGGAATTCCTGCCGGGCACGATACCGCTGGCAATGAACAACTGCTTCGCCCGCGTCAGCGCCACGTACAGCAGGTTCAGTTCCTCGCGCTCGGCCTGGTGATCCTCGGCATCGAACAGCGTGCGCCGCGCCTCGCCGCGCAGCGGGCGTGTGTGCGTCAGGGAGAAATGACACGGTCGCGGCTGCGCCGCCGGCCAGTCGAGCAGCACGTGGTAGGTATCCGCAACGCGGTGCGTGTTGTGGGCATCCACCAGCCAGACGATGGGCGCCTCCAACCCCTTAGCGCCGTGGATGGTCATGATGCGGATGCGATCAGTGCCGTCGCCGCCGGCGCTGCTCAGCCCCTCGTCGGGGGCTTCGTCGTCGGCGGCCCGGCCCAGGCGCACCAACTCGTCGACGAACCGGGGCAGGCTGGGAAACCGCCCGGCATCCAGTTCCAGCGCCAGAGAGATGAAGGCCTCCAGATTCCCCCGCACCCCCGGCCAGGCCGCGGCGGGCACGACAGACCGGTAGCGGGCGAGCGCCTCGCCCTCGTGATAAATGCGATCGAGCAGATCGTGCACCGGCAGCTGCGAGGCCTGCACGAGCCATGACTCGAGCAGTGCGTGGGCACGCTGCAAGGGAGGCGAGGCCGTCGCCTCGGTGGCAAGCCGGCGCAGCCGCTGCCACCAGTCCTGCTCGCCGGCAGCCGCCAGCGCGAGCAGATCTGCGTCATCGACATCGAACAGCGGCGTCCGCAGCGTGTGCGCGAGGCACAGGTCAGCGGAGGGGGTGGCGAGAAAGCGCAGCAGCGCCTGCAGGTCCAGCGCCTCTAGCGTGGCGAGCAGCCCGCCGCGGCTCACGCTCAGGTAGGGTATGCCGGCGGCACGCAGCGCCCGCTCGAACTCCGGCAGCACGCTTCGCCGCCGGGTCAGGATCAGAATGTCGCCATAGCGCGCGGGGCGCGCCCCGTCTTTACCCGCGATCTGCCAGCGGCCGACCACCTGGCGCACTTTTGCAACGAGGAGCTGCGCTTCGTCGCGCCGGCGCAGGTCCTCGACCATCGTTCGCGCTTCGCGCAACGGATCGCGCAGGGGTGCGTCGTCGTCGGCCGAAACCGCCGCCGCTGCGGCGCCTTGGCATAGCGGCAGCAGCTCGACCCGCCCCGGCAGCGCCGCCTCGTGCGTGGCGTGCTCCGCGAAGGGCGCGAACAGCTCCTCAGCACCGAACACGCGGTTGACCACATCGACAATGCTCCGGGCATTGCGCCGCGTCGTGTTGTTGGTCACGAACTCAGCGCCGAAGCGCTCGCCCAGTACCCTGGCTGCGGCGCCGAAAATGCGCGGTTCGGCACGGCGGAATCGGTAGATCGACTGCTTGGGGTCGCCGACGACGAAGATGCCCGGACACGCCATGTCTGGGCCATAGGCGTCGAGCCATGCCATCAGAATCCGCCACTGCAGGGGATTGGTGTCCTGAAATTCGTCGAGCAGGATTTGCCGGTACCTGGCGTCCAGGCGCGCCTGCAGGAACGCCGCCGTCGCCTCGTCGCTCAGCAGCTGGTCGGCATGCCATTCGAGATCGGCGAAATCCATGATGCGCCGCTCGCGTTTGTAATGCTCGAGGCAGGCGAGCAGCGCGCATCCCGCCGTCAGGCCATGGAAATTAAATTGATAGATCCGCTCCTCCCGTCGTCGCGCATCGGCCCGGTGCACTTGCTCACCGAGCTCGGCGTGGAGCTGTAGGTAGCGCTGCTGCCCAGTCGCGCCGAGCCGTTTCTCCTGCACCGCGCCGGCATTGCGGCTGCGCAACTCGCCTGCGACGGTGAAGAAAGCGTCGCGCACGCCCTCGAAAGCGCATTCCTCGTCGCTTTGCGACAGCGCGTCCCGTAACGCTGCAGCCAGCGCCTGATCCCTGGTCGTGTTCCTTTGCAGCAGGTCGGCAAATTCGGCGAGCAGTTTGCGCACGTCAGGCAGCTCGAAGAATTCTTTCACCGCCGCGCCTGCTTCGCCGACGTCCAGTTGCGTGCGCAGACGCGCCAGTGCCTGCTCCAGACTGCCATCGCCGCCGGCAAGGAAGGCATGCCACTCGGCACGCCGCTCGATAAAACGCAAAAGCAGCGCCCGCGTGTTGTCGGCACCGATCTCGCCGAACAGCCAAAGCAGCGACCGGGTCGGTGCGCCCTCGGGTTCGCGGGCGCATTGCTGGGCGAACAACTGCCACGCCTCGGCGAGAACGGGCGCAGCGGCGTCGACCAGCGTCAGCCCCGACACGCCGCTCGCCAGGGGCGCGCTGCGGAGCAGGCCGGCGAACCAGCCGTGAAAGGTGCTCACCGTCACCGGCGGCGAGGCGGTGAGCAGACGCTCGTACAGTCCGCGCGCTCTCGGCAACAGTGCTCCGGCACCTACCTCGTCGACGCCGCGCTCCACGAGCATCGCGCATGCCTTCACGTCCTCGGCCAGGGCAAGCTCGCGCAGCACCTCGCGCAGCCGGCTCTCGATCTCCCGTGCCGCCTTGCGCGTGTAGGTGATGGCCAGGATTTCCCCGGGGGCGTAGTCGTCCAGTAGCAGGCGCACGATGCGCGACACCAGCAGCCAGGTCTTGCCGCTGCCGGCGCAAGCCTCGACGACGACGCTGCGGCGCGGGTCCAAGGCGGTGTCGATGAGATTGCGACCGGTCATTGCCGCCAATAATCCCTGCGGCATAGGCCGCGCATTTCGCACCAGGCGCACACGGCGTCGACGCCGTTGGCGGGCAGGGGCACGCCCGCACCCATCTCGTCGAACAGCGTCGCCAGGCGTTGCCGATGGCGCAGCGCCTGCTTCTGCGCATGCTCGAGTGGCAGCGCCTCGATCTGCTCGTCATCGACAGCGACATAGGCCGCCTGCGCCACGGCGCCGCCCTGCAGCAGCGTGTAGAGGGCAAGCTGCACGTCGCTGTCGGGGTCGCGCAGCTTCTCCTTCAGATACCGGCGATCTTGCGTCTTGTAGTCGAGCACGGCGATGCGCGCGCCGCCCGCGCCACCGTCGTCGTCCTGGCGGTCGAGGCGGTCGATACGCCCGTGCACCCGCAGATGCGTACCGTCGCTGAGCGGTAGCTCAGTTTCCACTCGGACCTCGCCGTCGGCGTAGCGCCAGCCCTCCGCCTCGCGCGCGCGCTGCCACGCCACGTAAGCCGGGATCTGTCGCCACCAGCGCAACTGCCAGGCCGTTTCGAGGAAATTGCGCTCGACCGCGGCCGCGAATTCTTCCTCGCTGATCGCCCGGAGGCTGGCGGTGAGTTCATCGTCGCTGCGCTCGCCCAGCCGCGCGCAGGCGTCGTGATAGCGCCGCAGAATACGATGAAGCACATCGCCGTAGTCGCGCTTCTCCAGCGTCTCGGTCACCTCCTCCTGCTCGCCCAGGCCCAGGACATGGCGCGAGAAGTACTGGTACGGGCACGCCACCAGGCTGGCATAGCCACTCGCCGAGATGGCCGTGGGACGCCGCCCGGCCGGCACGGCAGGCACCGGCGCGGCGCGCGACGACGGGCGGCCGGCGCGCGCTTCAGCGGTGCGCGGGATGACAGCAAGGAGGTCGTCGCCCCAGGCCGCCTGGTGCAGGAGTGATAGGCGGGCCAGACTCGGGCTGAGCAGGTTGTCCTCGCCATCGCGCAGCCGCTGCCACGTCGCCGCCACTTCACCGCAGCAGGCGATCAGCAGCGCCAGATCGTGCTCGTGGCACCGCAGGGCGTCGCGCGGCGTGCCCAGCCCAAGCTCCGCGCGCACGGCCGCGTTACTGAAGATCGCGACGGCCGGCTCCGGGCGCAGGTGCTCGCCGTCGGCGCCGATGATGACCGCGGCATCGAAGGGCCGCAGGCGGGCCGCCGAGATGTGGGTCATGATCACGGGGCTGGCGATAGACCGATCGCGGAACATGGCCGTCTCCAATTCCCGGTTCAGCCATTCGCGCCACTCCGAAAAGTCTACGGCGAGCGTCGCTTCCCCCAGTTCCTCCCGTCGCAGCGCCAGCAGCTCCAGCAGGCTGCGCCCGGCGGCATCTTGCGCGAGCAGCGGCAGCGCCCCGATGCCTTCCAGGCTGTCCAGGAGTCGCGCCAGCCACTGGGCGAGCGGAAGTTTGCGCCGCGGCAACGCTTCCAGGGCGGTTCGCAGCCGGTCGATCAGCTCGCGCGCCACCATGCCGGCGCCATGACGAACGAGCGAGCGGGCGCAGCCAAGCATACCGCCGATGAGGTTGTCCGCCGTCACGCAGGCTTCGATCTCCAGCACTGCCCGGCGCCGTGCCTCCAGATCGACGTCGGCGAAGATGAAGGGGGACTTCAACAGATCGAGCAGGTCGCGGTGGTACGCGCCTGCTGCCGCCACCTCCAGCCAAGCATCGACGAGGGCGGCGGCGCGGGTAGTGGACAGCTTCCAGCCGGTTTCGTCCTCCACCAGGATGCCGTCGCGCTCCAGCAGTGCCCGCGTGCGCCGCGCGGTGCTGCGGTCGGCGGCAAGCAGCGCGATCGCGCCCTTGCCCTGTGCCAGCCAGCGCCGGACCAACTCGGCGACGCCGCCGGCTTCCTCCTCCAGGGAGTCGGCGGCAAGCAGCCGCAGGCGCCCCCGCACAGGACTTGCTCCGCCGCGCTCGCCCAGCGCCGCGGCGCGCGCGCCCACCGGCGCCAAGGCGACATCCTCGTCCGACGACGGCCATGCCGCCTGCAAGAACTGAATCAGCGGCTTGTCCGGCTGCTCGTCCTCGCGCCGGATCTCGAAAACGTGGACCGGCGCGCGCGCGGCCCAGGCGCAAACGAACGCCTGGTCGGCCGGCGTCCAAGTGCCGTCGTCGACGGCGAACAGAGGCTGGTCGGCGGCCCTGGCGATGTTCGCCAGGGCGAGCGCCTGCGCTGCCGCCCGGCCGGGCTGTCCTTGGGCCTCGGCCCACCACAGCTCATGGACGACGCGCGCCTCGAAGCGCAACGGCGCAGACCCATGCAGCCGGTAGGCTCGCTCGAGCTGGGCGACGAACTGTTGCGAGGATTCCGGCAAGCGCACGGCGCACCGGGTCAGCTCGTCGAACAAGGTCAGCAGTTCGGCGCAAATCTCCCAACGCGAACCTTCGTCGAACCAGCCGCGCCGACCCAACTCCTGGTACAAGGCGACCAGGCGCGCCGCGTCGGGGCGGACGTCGGGCGACAAATGCGCCTCTGCCAGGCCCGACAACGTGGTCATGCGCGGCAGGATCAGTGCGCAGCCGGCGGCCCGGGCCAGCGCCGTGCGCAGCCGGGGCGCCAGCGCAAGACTGGGCACGATCAGCGTGCAGCCGGAAAGATCGGGCAGGCGCTCCTGGCAGGCATACAGGAGCTGTTGCGCGACATGATCAAGGAGGCCCGGGCCCGGGGTCAGCCGGATGACGTCGGCCTTGCCGCAGGCTTCGGACATGGGCCGACGCGGGAAGTTCGGCAGGGGTGGAAGGAAGGCCTCCGCTTCGGGAGGTTCAGCGTTCGAGCTTGTCCAGCTTGTCTTTCACCTTGGCCCAGTCGTCCGCATCGGGTAGCGCGTCCTTGCGCTCGATGATCGGCTTCCAAAGCTTCGCCAGCTCGGCATTGAGCGCGGTGAAGTGCCTCTGGTCCGCCGGCACATCGTCTTCGGCGAAAATCGCTTCGACCGGACATTCGGCAACGCACAGGGTGCAGTCGATGCACTCGTCCGGATCGATTACGAGGAAGTTGGGGCCTTCGCGAAAGCAGTCCACCGGGCACACATCCACGCAATCAGTGTATTTGCACTTGATGCATGGTTCGGTGACGACATAGGTCATGCTCTTGTTACCTCCAGGATTCTTGTGGGCCGCCGGCGGCGGTGCATTGTCAAATATAGCGGAATTGGCGTCGGACGGCGACAGGACCAGCGGCGAGCGGCATTCGGAGCCACCGCGCCGGCTGCCCTGCCGGCTTCCCTAACAGCCGTTTTTTCGCTAGCATGCCGGGAAACTCCAGTTATTCCGAGTCGATCCGCTTCGACCGTCCCTTGTTCTCCCCATCCTCGGCGGCGTCATCGTCCGTCGCCTTTCGTAACCCATTCAGCGAGGAGCCAATGAGCGCGCATATTCACTATGTAACCGATGCCAACTTCGAAGCCGAGGTGCTGCAGTCGCCGACGCCGGTCCTCGTGGACTACTGGGCCGAATGGTGCGGTCCGTGCAAGATGATCGCCCCGATCCTGGACGACGCCGCCAAGGAATATGCCGGCAAGCTCAAGGTCGCCAAACTCAACATCGATGACAATCAGCAGACGCCGGCAAAGTACGGCATTCGCGGCATCCCCACCCTTATGCTGTTCAAGAACGGCAACGTCGAGGCAACCAAGGTCGGCGCCCTGTCGAAGTCCCAGCTCTCCGCCTTTATTGACAGCAACCTCTGATCTGGCTACAGTCCGCGTTAAGCTGCTGCAGTGCCGCGCATAAAACAACCAGAGCCGGCCGCTGCAGTCAGGGGGCAGGCTAGCACCCTTTGGCTTTTTCCAACCTTTCCCTCCCTTCGGTTTCTGTTGTTCCACCTCCTCTGTTGACCCGCCATGCACCTATCGGAGCTTAAATCTCTCCACGTCAGCCAGTTGCTCGAGATGGCCACCGCCAACGAGATCGACGGCGCCAACCGCCTGCGCAAGCAGGAATTGATCTTCGCCCTGCTAAAGAACCGCGCCAAGAAAGGCGAGAGCATCTATGGCGAGGGCACGCTCGAGGTGCTGCCGGACGGCTTCGGCTTCCTGCGCTCGCCCGACACCTCCTACCTGGCGAGCACCGACGACATCTACGTCTCGCCATCGCAGATCCGGCGCTTCAACCTGCACACAGGCGACTCGATCGAGGGCGAGATCCGCACGCCCAAGGACGGCGAGCGCTATTTCGCGCTGGTCAAGGTGGATAAGGTCAACAGCGAACCGCCGGAGGCGTCGAAGCACAAGATATTGTTCGAGAACCTGACGCCGCTGCATCCCACGGTGCATCTGCGCCTGGAGCGCGAGATCCGTGCCGAAGAGAACATCACCTCCCGCGTCATCGACATGATCGCGCCCATCGGCAAGGGTCAGCGCGGCCTGCTGGTGTCCAGCCCGAAGTCGGGCAAAACCGTGATGATGCAGCACGTCGCCCACGCCATCACCGCCAACTACCCGGATGTCGTGTTGATTGTACTGCTCATCGACGAGCGCCCCGAGGAAGTCACCGAGATGACGCGCTCGGTCAAGGGCGAGGTCGTCGCCTCGACCTTCGACGAGCCGGCTACGCGCCATGTCCAGGTCGCCGAAATGGTAATCGAGAAGGCGAAGCGCCTGGTCGAGCACAAGAAGGACGTCGTCATCCTGCTCGACTCGATAACGCGCCTGGCGCGCGCCTACAACACGGTGGTGCCGGCCTCGGGCAAGGTGCTCACCGGCGGCGTCGATGCCAATGCGCTGCAAAAGCCGAAGCGCTTCTTCGGTGCCGCCCGCAACGTCGAAGAAGGCGGCTCGCTGACCATCATCGCCACGGCGCTGATCGACACCGGAAGCCGCATGGACGACGTGATCTACGAGGAGTTCAAGGGCACTGGCAACATGGAGATCCATCTGGATCGCCGCATGGCCGAGAAGCGCGTTTATCCTTCCATCAACGTCAATCGCTCCGGCACCCGTCGCGAGGAACTCCTGCTCAAGCCCGACGTGCTGCAGAAGATCTGGATCCTGCGCAAGCTGCTCTACAACATGGACGACCTCGAGGCGATGGAATTCCTCCTGGACAAGATAAAGGCAACGAAGACCAACGCCGAGTTCTTCGACGCCATGCGCAGGGGCTGACGCCGTTCGTATTCATCGTGCGGGCGGGCACCAACCTTCTTTCAGGAAAGCCCGCGCCACGGCAGCAGTGCGCGTCTCCACCCCGAGTTTGACGTAAATCCGCTCCAGGTGCTTCTGCGCCGTGCGATGGCTCATGCCGAGTATCTGAGCGATCTCGGCATTGGTCTTGCCTGCCGCGACCCAGGTAAGGACCTCCCGCTCCCGCGGTGTCAGGAAAGCGTTCCAAGCGTCTTCGCAATGCGTGCCGGATCGCCTTCCCTGGAGCAGGAGCACGAACTCGTTTCGACTCTCGTCGGGCAGCACGCTCAAAGTCACCGACCGGCCGCCATGCTCCACCGAAAGCGGTGTCGCCACGCCCGGCATCGCGCCATCGACCATCGCCACACGCTGTGCTTCGTACCATCGCTCGATGCGGTCCGGCAACCGGCCGCCGACACGGATCAGGCTGCCCGGACACACCGACTCGAATTGTGCCGCGGCAGCATCGTCTGCGCCGACGATGTATCCGTCATAATCGAGGACGACCACAGTACAACCCGCACGCGGCGCCATCTCGCGCAACCTCGCCAGCATGCAGGCCGCCTGTTGCCTGCTGACGGCGCTCAGATACAGGTTCGCCAGAACCGGCCGCAGTGCGTCAAGAAGTTGCCGTTCGTGTTCACCGAAATCGCGGTGCTCCCGATTGAGCACGAAGCTCACGACCAGGTTCTTCTCGGCAATCAGCGGCACGGCGATGACGTGATTGATGCCGATGCCACGGTAGTAATCCTGATACAGCCCGAGGTTTCGGAAGGCGGGAAGCGTGTGGGAGTCAGAGATTCTGCGCGCGCCGCCCCGGGGATGGCGGGTATGGAACTCGACCAGCGGATGTTGATGGATGTGGTGGTCGAAGGCAGCGATTTCCCCGGCCGATAGCACCCCCTCGGGGTTGCTGACGACTCGTCGCGTTCCTGCTTCCAGATCGCAGATGCTGAGCGTCGTGAGTTCCGATCCCACCAGGGCCGGCAGTTCCGCCACGACGCGGCGCACGAAACCATCCGGCTCGCGCTCCGCGCTCAAGGCACTGGCAAAGGCCAGGGCCTGGGAATACTCGCGCCGTGTCAGCCCGCCCATGGACAATCGCTCCCGATGCGGCCTCGTACGCCAAAGTACGTATTTTCCTCTGCCGTGTCCTGATATTCAATTCAAACCATAGGAAACCCGCAGCGCAAACAAGGCGGGGTTTGCGTCTGCGCCCCGACCGAACCCGCCCTCCCTCACCGAATCGCGAGGTGTCAATCATGGGACGCAAATACATCGATTGCCGGGAATTCCCCAGCGAAATGAACTGCACTCTGGCGCTGGCCGCCGACAGCGAGAAGGAACTGCTGGAGGCTGCCGTGCAGCACGCCGTTTCGGTGCACGGCCATAAAGATACGCCCGAGTTCCGCGAACAACTGAAGAGCTGTTTCAAGGACGGCACGCCGCCGGCCTGACCAACCCCATGCAAGGAGAGTACAGATGATCCGAGACAGAGACACATTGAAGCACTGCATTGCGCCGGCCCTCGCCACGCTGGTGCTCATCACCGGCCCGGGCACGGCACTGGCGCAAACCAATCCGCTCGACGGTAAGGTCTATCTCGGCGAAGCCGGAGAAAAAGGCAAGCCGGCCGACGAAAAGGACGATGTCATCAGCTTCGCCAACGGCCAGTTCCATTCCAGCGCCTGCGACAAGTGGGGCTTCGGCAAGGGTGTCTACAGCGCGACGGCCAACGGCGAGGCCATCGCCTTCGAAGCGGAGACCACCAGCGAGAAGCACGGCCGACTGGCCTGGAAGGGTATCGCCAAGGGAGACACTCTGGAAGGGACCTTCATCCATTACCGCAAGCCATCGTTCTTCCGCCCCAGTCCAGATCCCATCGAGCACTGGTTCAAGGCGACTCTGAAAAAGTAGTCGCCAATTGTCGGCCGGATCAACGCAACCAGCAGGAGACAATCATGAACAAGGAACAAGCCATTGCCAAAGTCATGGAGCGAGTCGAGCTGAAAAACTTCGGCAAACCGGACGAAACGCGGGAGTTTCCCAAGGGCAGACTGGAGCTGGTCAACGTCGGCGGGGTAACGATCGGCCGTGCGGTGTTCGAGCCCGGCTGGCGCTGGCTGACCTCGGTACAACCCATCGCCATGACCAAAAGCTGCGAAGCGCCCCACTTCCAATACCATGTCTCCGGCGTGCTCCGAATCCGCATGGACGACGGCTCCGAGTTCGATTGCCGGCCCGGCGATGTCTCCCTGCTGCCGTCCGGCCACGATGCCTGGGTCGTGGGCGACGAGCCGGCTGTGGTGGTAGATTTCCAGGGCATGCTCGACTACGCCCGTTCCTTGTAGGCCGCGGCAGGGGGCGCGACGACCCGGCTTCGGGTGCTCGGCTCGTTTGCGTCGGGGTCGGATTTCAGGGATAATGCCGGGCTTTCCGGCAGCCACAACCGCTGCCCGTCCGTAGAGGAAGGCCATGAAAGAAGGAATTCACCCCAAATACGTCGAAGTCGACGTCACCTGTAGCTGCGGCAATCATTTCAAGACCCGCTCCACCGTCGGCAAGCCGATCACCGTGGAAGTGTGCGCCGCCTGCCATCCGTTTTACACCGGCAAACAGAAGATCGTCGACACCGCGGGCCGCGTCGAGCGCTTCCGCCAAAAGTACGGCAGCCGACAGCGCAGCGCCTGACCCTCCCCTTCCGCGATAAAAGGCAGCCGCGCGGCTGCTTTTTTTTGTTGCCCGCCAGTCAAGAGCGCGATTCGATCACCGCGCACAGCCTTGGCCGGGTTCCGGCGGACGATCGGCATGTCATTGCAGCACCGGACGCCGCGCCTGTGCCCCAGGATTCAGCTACAATCGGTCGCGCCACCAAGAGCCTTCGGGCAAAACCAAGAACGCGCACGCTCCACCCATGGCCGCCACCCTGCTGCGCTACCCGTTTCCCTTTCCGCCCGTGGGCGCCTCACTGGTCGTCCTGTGCGCGCTGTATTTGTTGCCGGGACTGATCGGCCATGATCCCTGGAAGCCGGACGATGCCACCCAGTTCGGCGTGGTCTATGCGCTGCTCAATGACACCGACTGGCTGACGCTGCGCCTGGCGGGCGAGGCCTATTTCGACAATCAGCCGCTTTATTACTGGGTTGCCGCGCTGTGCGCGAAGTTGCTCGGCTGGCTGCTGCCGCTGCACGATGCGGCGCGACTCGCAACGGGGCTTTTCGGCGCGCTGCTGCTGGTGGCAATGGCGGGCGCTGCGCGCGAGTACTACGGCACGAACACCTCCAGCGCCGGCGCCCTGCTGACCATCGGCTGCCTCGGGCTGCTGGTGCACATCCACGAGGTGCAGCCGCAGATCGCCGTGCTGGCGGCGAGCACAGGCGTGTTCTACGGACTGGCGGCGATCGAGCGGCGCTTCTTCGCCGGCGGCGTCATTGCCGGCGCATCCATGGGATTCGGCTTTCTCGCCGGCGGCCTGTATGCCCTAGCGCTGATGCTGCCGCTGGTCGTGATCGCGCCGCTGGCCTGCCGCGAGCTGCGCACCCGAGAACGGCTCGCCGGCATCGCCCTTGCGCTCCTGCTCGGCGCCGCCATCATCGCGGGCTGGCTCGGGTTGCTCAACCAGTTGCGGCCCAGGGCCTACGCGCTGTGGTGGGCGCAGGAGTTGGCCAGCTTCAAGCCGAACGCCGACAGCCGACGGGCGCTGACGGGCTTTCTGGCGCTGCTGCCCTGGTTCGCCTGGCCCGCCCTGCCCCTCGTTTTCTGGACGATCTGGCGCCGGCGCAAGGCCTTGAACGTTCCCGGCGTGGTTCTGCCGGTCATCGGCTTCGGCGTCGCCTTGACCCTGGTTAGCTCGACCCAGGAGCCGCGCAGCGTCAATGCCCTGCCGTTGCTCCCGCCCTTGGTGCTGCTGGCGACGCCAGCGGTGGCGACATTGCGCCGGGGCGCCGCAAACGCCTACGACTGGTTCGCCATGATGACCTTCACCTTGTTCGCCGCACTCATCTGGCTGGGCTGGGTCGCCATGCTGACGGGTTGGCCGCCGCGGATTGCCCGCCAGTTCGTCAAGCTCGAGCCGGGCTTCACATTGCAGTTCTCGCTGCCGGCCTTCGTCCCCGCGCTCGTGCTCACCCTAGCGTGGCTCTGGTTGATATTTGCCAGCCCGCGTTCGCCGGAACGCGGTAATGTGCACTGGGCCGCCGGCGTAACGCTGATGTGGTGTCTGGTGATGGCGTTGTGGTTGCCCTGGATCGAGTATGGCAAGAGCTATCGCGCACTGTCGCAATCGTTGGCGCAGACCGTGACCAAGGAAGGCAGCGCCTGCGTACTCGGACGCGACATCGGCGAGGCCCAGCGCGCTTCGTTCCAATATTTCTCTGGCATCGTCACGCGGCGCGAATCGGCCGCAAATCGCGCCGGCTGCCCCCTGCTGCTGGTGCAGAGTTCGGGCCGCGGCCCAGAGCGGCACCCCGGCGCAGGCTGGCGCAAGATCTGGGAAGAGCGCCGACCCGGCGATCGAAACGAGAGCTTCCGCCTTTATCGCAAGGAGTGAAGGCATGACCGGACTGACCCAATCGCCCGCCTGGCGGGCCCTCGCGAGCCACCAAGAAACCCTCGCCCGAACGCACCTGACCCAGTTGTTCGCCGCCGATCCGCAGCGTTTCGAGCGTTTTTCGCTGCGCCTCGGCGATCTGCTGTTCGATTTCTCCAAGCAGCGCGTCACAGGGGAGACGCTCGAACTGCTGGTCCGCCTAGCCGACGCCCGCGAGCTGCGCGCCGGCATCACGCGCATGGCGGCCGGCGAAGAGATCAACTTCACCGAGAAGCGGGCGGCGCTGCATATCGCATTGCGCGCCGACCGGCCCTACCATGTCAATGGCATCGAGGTGACCGCAGAAGTGCGGGCGACGCGCGAGCGTGTCGGCAGGCTGTGCGATGACATTCGCAATGGCCGGCTGCTCGGAGCACGCGGCAAGCCGATCCGCCACGTGGTGAACCTCGGCATCGGCGGCTCGGACCTGGGTCCGCGCATGGCCACGCGGGCACTGGCCGACCACGCCGGCTCGGCCGTCAAGGTGGATTTCGTCGCCAACGTTGATCCGCGCGAACTAAACGACGTACTGCGCGGCGCCAACCCGGACGAGACGTTGTTCATCCTGTCCTCGAAGAGCTTCAGCACCATCGAGACGCTGTCCAACGCGGAGGCGGCAAAGGCGTGGCTGATCGACGCGCTGGGCTCGCCCGAGGCGGTGCAGGCGCACTTCGTCGCCGTATCGAACAACGTCGCCGCGGCGCAGAAATTCGGCATGGCGGCGCAGCGCTGCTTCGCCCTTCCCGAGTGGGTGGGGGGCCGGTATTCCATGTGGTCGGCGATCGGCATGCCGCTCGCCTGCGCCATCGGCACGGAGCGCTTCGACGAGTTGCTGGCCGGCGCGCGGGAGATGGACGATCATTTCCTCAATGCGCCCCTGCGGGAGAACATGCCCGTCATAATGGCGTTGCTGGGCATCTGGAATATCGACTTCGTCGGCGCCGGATCACTCGCCGTCCTGCCCTATGCCCACGCCCTGGCCGACCTGCCCGCCTATCTGCAGCAGCTCGAGATGGAGAGCAACGGCAAGCGCGTGCATGGCGACGGCTCGGCGGTCGACTGCGCGACTGCGCCCATCCTCTGGGGCGGTGCCGGCACGGTCGGCCAGCACGCTTACCATCAGTTGCTCTATCAAGGCACGCGCGTCGTGCCGGCCGATTTCATCGTCATCGTCGGGGAAGACCATCCGCAGCAGCGCACGCTTGTCGCCAATGCCCTGGCCCAGAGCGCGGCGCTGATGACCGGCAAGACCGAAGCGGCGGCGCGCGCGGAGCTCGCGGCGCGCGGTGTCGCCGAGGCGGAGGCGCAGCGGCTCGCGCCGCACATCGCCTGTCCCGGCAATCAGCCCAGCTCGACGTTGCTCATGCCGCGACTCACGCCGCGCACACTCGGCCAATTGATCGCACTCTACGAACACAAGGTCTTCGCCCAGGGCTGGATCTGGGGCATCAACAGCTTCGATCAGTATGGCGTCGAACTGGGCAAGCAGATGGCGCGTGCGGTGGCTGCCGGCGACGGTCAGGGCGATCTAGATGGCTCGACCGCCGGCCTCATGAAGGCGATCAGCGATATCCGCGCGCGCGGCGGGCGCTGATTGCACCACGGCCGGCGCACAGGACACGGAGGGAAGGCGACAGCGGGCCGGCCGGAACGTGGTCAACCGAGGATCGGTGTGCTACGTTGAAATCGCAAGCACCGATCTCGAAGGGAAACCACACCATGAAGCCAGTCGTCACCGTCGTCGGCGCAGCGATTGCCGTCGTCCTGAACGCCTGCGGCACACCCGCGCAGCCGCCGATTGCCCCAGCGCCTGTGCCATCCGCCCCAGCCGCGAAGGCACCGGCCAATCCGCAGTTGCAGCTCAAGCTGGCGAGCGGCTTGTACCGCTGCGAGCTGGGCCGTTCGGTCGGTGTGCAGCGCGACTCACGCGATGCAAACCGCATTGAAGTTGCCTGGGCAGGCAGTCGTTACGCCATGCAGCGCTTCGACTCCCATTCAGGATTGCCGCGCTTCGAAGACCGCAAGACCGGCTTGGTGTGGATCGACCTGCCGTGGAAAGGCATGCTGCTCGACGGAACCAGCGGTCAGCCGCTCGCCAACGAGTGCAAACCTTCGTAGGCCCGGCACAACGCTGCCTTTGAACCTGGAAAATTCGTTTGCACTGCCAAGGACAGCAAGGAAGTCCAAAGATTCGCAGAGAACATCGCTTGTACCCGAAGGATGAGCAACGGTTGCGCTATGCAACCTCGAATCTCCTTGTGTCCTTCCTGTTCTTGGTGGTGAGTCGCCCCTGATTCAACCCTGCCGCACGCCACCGGGCGCAGGCCGCACGTGTTCCAGGACCCGCCATAGCAGCCCGAGTGTGCACAGGATCACGATCCCGAACTTCATGCCGGTGATGACGCCGAAGCGCATAAGTAGCTTGAGGATCTCCATCGTCGTCGTGTCGTCGGCATAACGCATGTACGTGACCAATGCCCGCGCCACGGCAGCCGCGGGCACCATGGCAATCGCCACCAATGCCGCCCCGCGCAGGCGCGGCGACGGTCGCCAGATCGTTGCCGCGGAAGTGGGCGGCGTAGCGCGATACCAGCGAACCGTCCAGTAAGCGAGCAGCGCCAACCCGGCGGCAGTGCTGCAATGCTGGAGCACGCTGTATACGGCGACCGGATGGCCCGCGATCTCGAAGGCCGTGGCGCTCAACACCGGCAGCCGCGATACGAAGAACGCACCCTGGTGGGTAAACGAATCCCACACGACGTGCGTCGTCGCGCCGAGCAGGATCGACAACGCCACCCAGGCCACAGACGCCCACGGCAACCACGATGTCGCGCCTGCGGATGCCAGCCGTAGCCGGATCTGCCGCGGCAACAGGGATACGACCACCGGTTTGATGAGGGCGTGATAGGCCAGATAGATAGCGAGCCCCATGGGCAGGCAGTAGAGCAGCAGTCCCGGCAGACTGTGAGTGAAACCGCGTCCGAGCCCCAGCGCCACGACGTAGTCGAAGTCCGGCACCATGCTGCCAACGACCAGAGCGGATAGGACCGTGGCGCCTCCGGTTCGTCGGTGGATCGGGATCACGGCCGCAGGATGGGCGAAAGTGAAAGGCATCGAGAACGCTGCAAGCACTGGGCAACGCCACGAATTCTACGTTACCCCGGCCGGCAAAGCCTTCCACCGGAAGGAGGATGCGGTGGACAACGCCCGTTACGCTTCGGGCGGCAAAGCGATCTGCCGATCGGTGCTGAACTGGTAGTCGCGGAACACGTGCTCTGCCGTGAGCAGCTGATAGTCACCGCTGGGCAGCCGCCGCGTCGTATCCTTGAGCCGATAGGTGTAGTGGCCGCACGTCCAGCAATCGAAATTGCGCATGTGGGTGCACAGACAAGTCTTGTCGATAACGGAGATCTTCTTGGCGCCAGGATGGGCCGCCACCTCGCGGTTGTAGGCGCTGATGTAGGCGCAGTTGCCCGAGCCATCGAGCAGGTAGCCATAGGCCTCGCAGTTGGGTCGGATGCCGGCGCCGATCGCGGGGCTGCCCTTCAGCATGCGCATGGGATAGCCGGTGGGCGAGATGGTATTGACCTCGATGTCATGCTCGCCGGCCTTGAAGTATTCCTGCTGCACCTTCTCCGGCAGCCCGCACTCGTGGGTCACCGTGAAGCGCGTGGCAACCTGCACGGCCGCTGCGCCCTGATCAAGAAAGGTCACGGCATCGCTGCCCGTGAAGATGCCGCCGGCCGGGATCACGGGAATGTCCAGCTGCTCGGCGCGCAGGTAGCGCAGGATCTCGTCGACGATGGTATGCAGGTCGTACTTGGCCCAGTCGAGGCCGAAACCCAGGTGCCCACCGGCCAGCGGTCCCTCGACGACGATGTAATCCGGCAGCCGACCGAGCTTGGCGTTCTTGCGCAGGAACAGTTGCAGCGCCCGCAGCGACGAGACGATGATGCCCAGCTTGGCATCACGAAATCGGGGATGATCGGCGATCAGCGCGAAGGAGCCCAGGTGCAGTCCCGCCGACAGCGTGATGCCGTCGATGCCGGCGTCAAGGGCCGCGGACAGACGCATGCGCAGCGTCTCCTTCGGCGCGTTCATGGTCAGTTTCTCCATGCAGTTGATGAAGATCAGCCCGCTGCCGCGCTTGGCCTCCATCGTCCGGCCTACGTGCAGGCGCGTCGCCTCCTCGAGCTGGGCGAGGTCGAACTGGACCTTCGACTTGTCCGAGCTGGCGACGTTGTACTTGTACAGTTGCAGCTTGTCCTTGACGAATTTGGTCTGGAAACGCCGGTCCGAGACCGTCGGCACCATGGCATCGGAGATGTGGCCGATGCCGCCCAGCCGTGCCGCCTCTAGCGCCAGTTCCGCGGTCGAAATGTCCACACCCATGCCGCCAATGACGATCGGCACCAGTTCCAGAGCGCCGAAGTGCAGGCGGAAGTCATCCACGCGTTTCATCTTTGTCCTTTGCCGACCATCAACGGGTGTGATCGACGGTATGTCCAATTGCCCCGAACGACGCTATCCGCAGATGCGGATCGCTACCGATGAGTCGAAACATTCTGTTCCACATCGCCCGATGGTAAGAGCGAACACCTAGCCGACACCTTAATCTGGCGCGCTGGAACGCCTGCGGCATGTGCGCCGTTCGCGGATCTGGCATCGATCGGCGGTCCGGGCCGCAAGCGGCTACAGCCGCAGGAAGTTGTCCCGGTAGTACTTCAGCTCCTCGATCGACTCGTAGATGTCGGCCAGGGCCTCGTGCTTGCCGTTCTTCACGACACCTTTGGCAAGATCCGGTTTCCACCGTCGCACCAGCTCCTTGAGCGTGCTCACGTCGAGATTGCGGTAATGGAAGTAGGCTTCGAGCTGGGGCATGTAGCGCGCCAGGAAGCGCCTGTCCTGACAGATGGAGTTGCCGCACATGGGCGACGTGCGCGCCGGCACGTGCTGCTTGAGGAAATCCAGCATCTGCGCCTGCACCGGCGCTTCGTCGAGCGCAGACGCCTTGACCTTGGCGATCAAGCCGGAGCGTCCGTGGGTGCCCTTGTTCCACTCGTCCATGGCATCGAGGACCGCATCGGACTGATGCACAACCAGCACGGGCGCCTCGGCGACCGTTCTCAGCCCGGAATCGGTCACCACGAGGGCAATCTCGATGATCCGGTCCCGGTCGGGATCGAGGCCGGTCATCTCCATGTCCAGCCATATCAGATTGTTCTGATCCTGTGCCATAATTTTCGGAACGCAAAGGTGCTCATTCTGTCATAGATTCACTACCTTATAGCTTCCAGCCGCGAAATGACCCCGGTGCTCTTCACGACGATCTTCGTTGCGTTCCTCATGGCGACGACGCTGCTGCGTCTGACCTTGGCCCGACGCCAGTTCCGCCACGTCAGCGCCCATCGCGGTGCCGTGCCAGCGGAATTCAGCGCCGCCATCCCCATCGAGGCGCACCAGAAGGCCGCCGACTATACCGTAGCCCGGGTGCGATTGGGCATGATCGACCTTATCGTCGGCGCACTCTACGTGCTGATCCTGACGCTCGGCGGCGTGCTGCAGGCTCTCCACGAATTCTGGCAGGGCTGGTTTGCCGTGGGCGGCTACGCTCATGGCATCGCCTTCATCGCCAGTATCGGCGTTCTGGGTTTCGCGATCGAATTACCGTTCGGCATCTATCGCACCTTCATCATTGAGGAGCGATTCGGCTTCAACAAGATGAACTGGCGCCTCTACGTCGCTGACATCATCAAGGAGGCGCTGCTGACCGCGGTCATCGGCGTGCCGGTGTTGCTGGCCGTGCTCTGGCTGATGAACTCCATGGGCGAGCGCTGGTGGCTGTACGTATGGCTGTTCTGGCTGGTGTTCAATCTGCTGGTTCTGTTGATCTACCCGACCTTCATCGCGCCGCTGTTCAACAAGTTCTCGCCCCTTTCCGACGAGAGCCTGGCGCAGCGCATCGAGGCGCTGCTCGGACGCTGCGGCTTCCGCTCCAGCGGCCTGTACGTCATGGACGGCTCGCGCCGTTCAGCCCACGGCAATGCCTATTTCACCGGTTTCGGCAGTGCCAAGCGGATCGTCTTTTTCGACACATTGCTCGGCCGGCTGCAGGCCGAGGAGATCGAGGCGGTGATCGCCCATGAGCTGGGGCACTACAAGCTGCACCACATCTGGAAACGGCTGGCGCTGATGGCTCTGGGCAGCCTCGCCTTCCTCTGGCTGCTGGGCTATCTCATCGACCAGCCGTGGTTCTATCAGGGGCTGGGCGTGACGAGCAGCGGCACCGCGGTTGCTCTGGTGCTGTTCTCGCTTGTCATCCCGGTGTTCGCCTTTCCGCTGGCGCCGGTCACCAGCGCCCTGTCGCGCCGCCATGAATTCGAGGCGGACGCCTACGCCGCCGGCCACACGCGTGCCGCCGATCTCATTAGCGCCCTGGTCAAGCTCTACCGGGAGAACGCCGCCACGCTCACGCCCGATCCCGTATACTCGACTTTCTACGATTCACACCCGCCCGCGGCCGTGCGCATCGCGCGGCTGAGGACCTGCCAGGAGGCACCGTGCACCTGAGACGTCTACTGCTGGTGTTTTTGTTGCCGTGCACCGCCGCGCTCGCCGGTCCCCTCGACAAAGGCGACGCCAAGGCCGGCAAACCGCTCCACGACAAAAACTGCATCGCCTGTCACGTGAAGCTGCAAGGCGGTGACGGTTCGAAGATATACACGCGCAATCCGCGACTGATTAACACGCCAGAAGCGCTGGTGCAGCGCGTGGCCGCGTGCAACGCCCAGACCAACTCCGGCTGGTTCCCCGAGGAGGAAGTGCATGTCGCCACCTACCTCAACCAGCAATACTACAAGTTCAAGTAGACCGGTCATGGCATTGGAATTGCGGCCCGCCGCTCTGCTCGCCGGACTCGCCCGGACAGCACGGATCGTTTGGGCGCAACGCTGACCGGTGTCGTCGTGGCCGCCTACGGGCGGCAATACCGGGTCGAACTCGACGACCGGAGCAGCATTCTCTGTCATCCCCGCGGCAAGAAAAGCCTCCTCGCCTGCGGTGACCGGGTCAGCGTCGCGCCCGCCGCGCCCGGCCAGGGGATCATCACCGGCTTCGAGCCCCGGCACACACTGCTCTACCGCTCCGACGCCTATCGGCAAAAGCTCATCGCCGCCAACGCCACGCAGATCGTCGTCGTCGTCGCCGTCGAGCCAAGTTTTGGCACCGAGCTGATCAGCCGTTGCCTGGCGGCGGCTGCGCAGCAGTCGATGGCGGCCGTTGTCGTGCTGAACAAGATCGACATCGCGGACGGACTCGAGCAGGCGCGCGCGCAGTTGCGTGTGTTTGCCAACGCCGGCTACCCGGTCGTCGAACTGAGCGCGCGCGACGACGTCCAGGCTCTGCGGCCCCACCTGGCGGGTAGGTTGAGCGTGCTGGTCGGGCAGTCGGGCATGGGCAAGTCGACCCTTATCAATGCCCTGGCGCCAGGCGCGAACGCGGAGACGCGGGAGATCTCCACGGCGCTGGACACAGGCAAGCACACCACCACGCTGTCACGGCTTTACCGCCTGGACGACACCAGCGGCATCATCGACAGTCCCGGGCTCCAGGAGTTCGGCTTGGCCCATCTGACCACGGCCGATCTAGAGGCTGCGTTCGTCGAATTCCTACCCTATCTTGGCCACTGCCGTTTCAGGGATTGCCGCCACGACAGTGAACCCGATTGCGCCATCATTCATGCCGCCGAGGCTGGCGCCATCACGCGTCTGCGGTTGCAGCACTATCAGAACATCCGCCGCGCGGTGAGCGACTCGGCGCGCCGGTGATTCGAAAACGCTCTCCACCGCAGAGGACACAGCGGACGCAGACATAGATCGATTACCGGCGGCACGTCGACCGCTCGCTGCGCTTATGCCGATCGGGTCGATTCTTCCTTGATTTCCTCCGTGCCCGCTGCGTTCTGTGTGGTGACCAGCCGCCTCACCCCTTCTCGATCCACTCGGGATTGGGAAGCTCGCTGAACGCCTGGCGCAAGCTGGCGCCCCAGCGCGAGCGGATCATCTTGAAGTAGTCGTTGTCGGCGTCGATGCTGACGTGCGAGAGCACGCACAGCGCGTCGCGGCGAATGCACACGAGGTCCAGCGGCAGGCCCACGGAAAGATTGCTGCGGATGGTGGAATCCATGGAGATCAGCGCGCACTTGGCCGCCTCGTCCAGGGTGGTGCGGCTGTTTACGACGCGGTCGATGATGGGCTTGCCGTACTTCGACTCGCCGATCTGGAAGTAGGGTGTGTCGGGCGTGGCCTCGATGAAATTGCCGGCGGCATAGACGTTGAACAGTCGAGGCGCCTCGCCACGAATCTGGCCGCCGAGGATGAACGCGGCGTTGAACTCGATGCCGAACTCGCGCAGCGCCTCGGCGTCGCGCCGATGGACTTCGCGCAACACATCGCCGACGTGGCGCGCCGCTTCGAACAGATTGGGCACGTTCCACAGATTGCCGCTGCCATCCTCGGCCGCCAGGCGCTCGTCGAGAATATTGACCAGCGACTGGGTGATCGCCAGATTGCCGGAACTCATGAGCACCAGAACGCGGTCGCCGGGTCGCTCGTAGATGCTCATCTTGCGAAAGGTGTTGATGTGATCGACCCCGGCGTTGGTGCGGGAGTCGGACAGGAACACTAGTCCGGCGTCGAGCAGCGTGGCAACACAATAGGTCATCGCGGCGGAGCAATCGAAGGACAGGCAGGCATGATAACGTGCCGCCCGCCAGCCGGTGAAGCAGCGTGCTATTGCTGTTGCTGCGAGGCGGCCGAGACGCGCACCCGCAAGTGCTCCTCGCTGCCGGCTGGGCGCGTGCCGCGCACCGGACAGGCATCGAGATAGTCGCGCCCGATGGCGAGCCGGCAGTATCGCGCATCGGTCAAGCGTTGGTGCGTGACATCGAAGCTCACCCAGCCGAGGCCATTGGCCCAGGCATCGGCCCAGACATGGCTGCCGGTTTGTCCGTCCGCGCCGGCGTAGAGGTAGCCGCTGACGCAGCGCGCCGGAATGCCGCAGGCGCGACAGCAGGCGATGAACAGGTGTGCCTGATCCTTGCTGGTGCCGCGTCCGAGGTCGAGCACCTGGGAAGAGCTCCGATCGTGCTCGTCCGCCCCGGGCTCCCAGGCGACACGGGCGCAGATGGCGGCATTGAGATCGCTCAGCGCCTGGAGCGGATCGCCGTGCCGGCACAGGTACTCGCGCGCGAAAGCGCGCAGATCGGCTTCGGCCGTCGTGTGCGGCGTCTCGGCCAGAAAGGCCAGCGGCGATATGTCTCCGGCATCGCGCAGGACGTGCCCGTCGTCTTCGCAGGTGTGCACCCTGCCGTCGACGACGATCTTCAGCATCTCCTGCGGCGCATTGAGCGTGAGGACGGTGACGACATTGCCGTAGGCGTCCTCATGGCAGCGCTGCCTGCCGGGCGCAACGATGCGCCAGCCGAGGATCTCCTGCAGGTCGCGCTGACGCGGCGTCAGGCGCAGGTAGCGGATGTCGTGCCCCGCCGGATTGGTGGAGCGAAAGGCAGTCTCGTGGTGGATGTCGAGCAGCATGGCGGACTCAGCTTGCGGCGATCGGAATCAGGAAGTCCTCGCCGATGCGGTTGCCCAGGTCGTTGGTGCGGACGAGGAAGTTGTCCAGATACTCGTGCAGGCCGGCGCGGAATATGTCCTCGATGCGGCCATAGTGTAGCTCGGCGTGCAGCTCACCGGCACGCCTTTCGGTTTCCCGGGAATGACCGTTGGCCACGGTCCTGAGGATCGAATAGACCTCGTTCATGCAGCGATGCAGGGAACGCGGCATGTCGTCGCGCAGGATGAGCAGCTCCGCCACGCGCGATGGCGTGATTAGGTCGCGATAGACCTTTCGATAGACTTCGAAGGCCGACACAGAACGCAACAGCGCGCCCCACTGGTAGTAGTCCGCGGCGCCGCCCACCTCGTCAGTGCTGGGCAGCAGCACGTGGTACTTCACATCCAGTATGCGGGCAGTGTTGTCGGCCCGCTCCAGAAAGGTGCCGAGGCGTATGAAATGGAAGGCCTCGTCGTGCAGCATCGTACCGAAGGTGACGCCCCGGGTCAGATGGGAGCGGTACTTCACCCACTCGAAGAAACCGCCGATCTCGCTACCGGCCAGGCGCTTGCTCGGAAAATCGCGCATCCTGAGCCAGGTGGCGTTGATCGTTTCCCACAGCTCCGAGGTAAGCGTGCCGCGCACGGCGTGCGCGTTCTCGCGCGCCGCTTTGAGGCAACTGTATATGCTGCTGGGATTCGAGGCGTCGAAGACGAGGAAGTCGAGCACGTCATCGGCATTGGCTGCCGGCGAGCGTTTGCGGAAGGGTTCGTGCAGATCGGTGATGCTGAGCACGGCCATCCAGTTCTGGTCCGCCTTGCCGTCCGCCTGCGGCTGCAGGGACATGCGGTAGGTGACGTCGAGCATGCGCGCCATGTTCTCGGCCCGCTCCGTATAGCGCGACAGCCAGTACAGGTGATCGGCGGTGCGACTCAGCATGGGACCTCCTCAGCGCTCCAGCACCCAGGTGTCCTTGGTTCCGCCGCCCTGGGACGAATTGACCACGAGCGAGCCCTCCCGCAGCGCCACGCGCGTCAGCCCGCCGGGGACGATGTTGATGTCCCGCCCCGAAAGCACGAACGGCCGCAGGTCGATGTGGCGCGGTGACGCGGTGGCACCCTGCTCCGAGTCGATGAGCGTCGGGCAGGCGGACAGGGCCAGTGTCGGCTGTGCGATGTATTTCTCCGGCGTGGCCAGGATGCGCTCGCGAAAGGCCTCGATCTGCGCCTTGGTGGACGCGGGCCCGACCAGCATGCCGTAGCCGCCGGCGCCATGCACCTCCTTGACCACCAACTCCGGCAGATGCGCCAGAACGTAGTCCCGATCCTCGGGTTTGCGCAGCATCCAGGTCGGTACGTTTTCGATCAACGGCTCCTCGCCCAGGTAAAAGCGGATCATCTCCGGCACATAGGGATAGACGGATTTGTCGTCGGCCACGCCGGTACCGATGGCGTTGGCGAGCGTGACGCGGCCGGCGCGATAGACGGCCAGCAGCCCCGGCACGCCGAGCATGGAATCCGGGCGGAAGGCGAGCGGATCGAGGAAGTCGTCGTCGATGCGCCGGTAGATGACGTCCACGCGCTGCGGGCCGCGCGTGGTGCGCATATAGACCGCCTCGTCGCTGACGAACAGGTCGCGCCCTTCGACCAGCTCGATGCCCATCTGCTGGGCGAGGAAGGCGTGCTCGAAGTAGGCGCTGTTGCAGGCGCCCGGCGTGAGCAGGACCACCGTCGGATCGCTCACGCCGTGTGGCGCCACGGCGCGCAGGTTTTCCAGCAGCAGGTCCGGATAGTGGTCGACCGGCGCTACCGCGTAGCGGGCGAACAGTTCCGGGAATAGCCGCATCATCATCTTGCGGTCCTCCAGCATGTAGGACACGCCGGACGGCACGCGCAGATTGTCCTCGAGGACGTAGAACTCGCCCTGGCCGGCGCGCACCACGTCGATTCCTGCGATGTGGGCGTAGATGCCGCCGGGCACATCCACACCCTGCATCTCCGGCCGGTACTGGGCATTGCACAGCACCTGTTCGGAGGGAATGCGTCCCGCCTTGAGGATGTCCTGATCGTGGTAGACATCTTGGAGGAAGGCATTCAAGGCCTTGACGCGCTGACGTAGCCCGGCGGCGAGCCGCTGCCACTGGGCGGCGGGAATGATGCGCGGCACGATGTCGAAGGGAATCAGGCGCTCCGTGCCCGCTTCCTCGCCATAGACAGCGAAGGTGATGCCCACCCGGTGGAACAGCATGTCCGCTTCGGCGCGCTTCTTGGCAATGCGCTCGGCAGGCATGGCGGCCAGCCATTGGGCATACGGCGCATAGTGTTCGCGCACCGCGCCATCGGCGGTGTGCATCTCGTCGTAGAAAGCGATAGGCATGTCTCGCGGACTTCGAGCGTTACGAGGTCTTTACTGCTCCGTGAGCTAGAAGCGTGCCACCTGAAAAGTCGGACTCACCACGAGGCATCGCGCCGCATTCCCCAAGGGAAAAGCGGTTCAGCCCCCGTGCCCGCCGCACTGGCAGCGGGCACGGACTGCTCAAAATGGTGCGGGCCCGGCCTGAGGCCGAGCCCGCGTGGTGCAGCTAGCGCCTAACTGGAACTACACGCCAGCGCTTACAGGCGCTCGATCACCCCGGCGATGCCCTGGCCGCCGCCGATGCACATGGTGATGAGAGCATAGCGTTTGCCGCTGCGCTGCAGTTCGTAGATCGCCTTCACCGTCAGAATTGTGCCGGTGGCGCCGATCGGATGGCCGAGCGCGATGGCCCCGCCGTTCGGGTTGGTCCGGGCCGAATCGAAGTCCAGGTTCTTGGACACGGCCAGCGCTTGCGCCGCAAAGGCCTCGTTGGATTCGATCAGGTCGATGTCCGACAGCTTCAGCCCGGCGCGATCGAGCACCTTGCGCACCGCCGGAATCGGACCCTCACCCATGTAGGCCGGCTCGACACCCGCGTAGGCGTAGGCCACGAGCCGTGCAAGGGGCTTGGCGCCCGCCTTGGCAGCGGCGCCGGCCTCCATCAGCACCACCGCGGCCGCCGCGTCATTGATGCCCGAGGCATTGCCGGCGGTCACCCCGCCGTCCTTCTTGAACACCGCCTTGAGCTTGCCCAGCCCCTCGACCGTGACGTCGCCCCGAACGTGCTCGTCGGCGGCAAACTGGATCGTGCCTTTCTTGCTCTGAATTTCGATGGGCAGGATCTGATCCTTGAAGCGGCCTGCGGCCGCAGCTGCGGCGGCGCGCTTGTGACTTTCGACGGCAAAGGCATCCTGCATCTCGCGCGTGATGCCGTGACGGGCCGCCACGTTCTCCGCAGTGACGCCCATGTGGACGGTGTCGAACGGATCGGTGAGCGCGCCGACCATCATGTCGATCAGTTTCGTATCATTCATGCGTGCGCCCCAGCGGCCCGCCGGCAGGCTGTAGAGCGCGCGGCTCATCGATTCGGCGCCGCCGGCGACGGCACAATCAGCGTCGCCGAGGGTGATCACGTTGGCAGCCGTAACGATGGATTGGAAGCCGCTGCCGCACAAGCGGTTCAGGGTCAGCGCGGGCGTTTCCTTGGGTATGCCGGCGTTGATCATCGCCACCCGCGACAGGTACATGTCCTTCGCTTCGGTGTGGATGATATTGCCCATCACGACATGGCCCACCTGGGCGGGATCCACATTTGCACGCGCCAACGCTTCCTTGATGACACGCGCACCGAGATCGGTTGGTGCGAAATCCTTCAATGTACCGCCGTAATCCCCGATGCCCGTCCGGACCGCACCGACAAATACGATTTCCCTTTTTTCCGCCATGCTCTTTCCTCCTGTCGTAAGTGCCTATCTTTAGGATAGTCGCGTGAAACGCCGCCGGAAACATCCTCCCCCGTGATCTGGCGGCGAACTCTGATTATTCATGATTCGAGCGCCGTTGCACGCCGCACAAAATTGGACTCAGGCGCGTGCGTGTCCACCCGGACCTCAACTTCCAACCCAACTGGCGATGCCGAGCAAAGTGAGCAGCATCAGGCCGAGGATGAGTGTGCGCCAGACGAGCCCGATCGTGCTCTGCATGAAATCGGCGTCTGCGTCATCGCCCAGCCCAAGTTCGGGTCGCTGCGTGATTTCCCCTGACTCATACACCGGCATTCCCAATCGAACACCGAGGGCGCCAGCCCCGCTCGCAAGCAGTATACCCGAAGCCGGGTCGTGCCACCGGGCGGCCTGGGTTCGCCAGCAATACACCGCGTCCTCGAAATCGCCCACGACGGCAAAGGCGAGCGCCGTCAGTCGCAGCGGCAGCCAGTCCATGGCAACGAATGCCGATCGGGCAAACTGACCGAAGGCGCTGAACTCCGTTGCGCTGCGCTGCCCCCAGCGCTGCGCCAGGAATTCCGCCATCCGATACGCGATAGCGCCGACCGGTCCGGGCAGGACAACGAACCAGAAAGCAACGCCGAAAACATGCCGATGCGAGGCAACCAACGCCTCTTCGATGGCAAGCCGCGCCACGTCGCTGGAACTGAGATGCTCCGCGCCACGGCCACGCCATTCGGCGATCAGTGCACGCGCGCGGTCCAGTTCGCCCTTACGTAGCGCCTCATGCACATCGGTGAAATAGTGGCTGACATGACGAAAGCCCATCGTCAGGTACAGAACGCCAACATTGAGCACCAGCGCGAACAGGGGGTGAATGCGGTCGAGAACGTGGTAGAGCGCGCCGACGGCGAGCGCCGGCGGTGCCACTGCCAGAATCCAGGCAATCATGCCGTGGCGCGCCTGCCCGTCGTTGAATCGCGCCTCGAAGTACTCGGCAACGCGTCCGAGCGGGGCACGTACCCATTTCGCGACGTCGAGCGGCTGCACCTGTTCGATCAAAAAGGCTGCAATCAGCGAAATCAACGTCATCGGCAGCGAAAACAGCGCGGGTGTCCGCCATGCTCCCGGCGCGAACAAAAATTCAACATACCACAAAATCTGTCGTTAACAGGCCTCTGGAGCCCGCACCGGCGACGCCGGCGGGCACAACAGTCCGCGAGGCCTCGCTACCTGCCACGCACTGCAGCCGATCGCCAACGCGATACCGCGATCGACGCTCGAAGAACAAGCTAAGATACAAGTGTGAGGCAGTGAAACGGCATGGACAAGCAAGCGGTATTTCACAAGACCGACAAAGGACTGCAGGAGGTCGCTACCCGTGCCCACAAATTGCCAGCGCGCGAGAGATCGGTCCTTATCCTCGTCGACGGCAAGAGCACGGTTCAGCAGATCATCGAGAAGACGCGGCACTTCGGCGACGCCGAGCAGTTCCTGAGCGATCTGTTGGGACAGGGGTTCATCGAGCGGCTGGTGCTCACGCCCGCAAGCGAGGTGCTGCCAGCCAGCGCGTCGGCAGAGGCCAAGGCGCCGGCCGAAGCCGCTCCCGAGGTCTCCCTCGCCTCGGCCAAGCACTTCGCAGCGCATTTCCTTCTCGACGAGATCGGACCGGACGCCGAACCCATGGCCGAGCGCATCGAGGCGTGCTTGGACATCGAACAATTGGTGGCGCAGTTGGAACGATACCGCACGGTCGTCGAGGCGACCCGAGGCAAGCGCAAGGCCGATCAATTCTGGCAGGGTGTGGAAGCGCGCGTTCCGGAGTTCTGATCGGAGCCGGCCGGCGCGCCGTGGGCGAACCGGCCGTCAGAGCGAATGCAGGTGCCGGTAGAGGCTGACGATCATCCCGGCCGTCGCACCCCAGATGAAGTGGCCATCGTAGGGCATGGCGTAGTATTCGCGCAGAGCACCGCGGACATGGATGCTCTGGCGCTTGTGGTTGGCCGGATCGAGCAGGAAATCCAGCGGCGCCTCAAACACCTGCGCCACCTCGAACTCGTCCAGCCGCAGTGACAGGGGCAGACTGACCAGACCGACGACCGGCGTGACACTGAACCCCGTGCCAGTGCGGTACTCTGGGAGCACGCCGATCACCTCGACCTGCGCCGGATCGAGCCCGATTTCCTCTTCCGCTTCACGCAGCGCAGTCGCCAGCGGAGAGGCGTCCGTATCGTCCCGTCGTCCACCCGGAAACGCCACCTGCCCCGGATGATCGTGCAGGTGATCCGTGCGCTGTGTCAGCAGCAATGTCAGGCCGTAATCCCGCGCCACGACCGGCATCAGCACGGCCGCCGGTGTCAACCGATCGACTGCCGCGCCACTCTCGGTGACCGGCGTCAGCGCGCCGCCGTCCGCCAGGCGCTGCCGCAGCCAGTCCGCCGTGTAGGGCGGCACTTCGAGATCGTCCGGGCGCCAGGAAAGCACAGCCATGATCGTCAGAACCGCTTGCGCAGCGTCATGGTGCTGCCGTCGCGATTCATCTCCATGCGATTGAGGTAACTCATGCCCAGCAGGGCCACCGGCAGGTCGATGGCATGGACGGCAGCCTCGACGTTATTCAGTGTCGTCTCGCCGACGCGCACCACATTAAGCTTGACGCGCCAAACCTGGGTCGGTCCGTTCGCCGTCATGGTCATGCTCGGCTCGCCTTTGCGGTACTCGACCCCGGCTCGTACTGCGTCCGAAGCGCCGAGGGAAACCAGCGTGGCGCCGGTATCGACCAGGAAACGCACCGGCACGCCATTGACTGCGCCGGTCGTCACGAAATGACCGCGGCCGTCGGCTGTCAGCGTCGTGATCTCTGATCGCGAACCGCCGCCATCGCCCGAGCCGAAACCCTGGCCCATGGCCAGGCGGTGACGCTTGCCGTCGATCTCCAGTGTCGCGCTATCGCCCTCGACGCCGAGCAATTTGACGCCCTCGGCGGACTTGGCGCCCACAGCAAGGGTACGCGGCGCGCCACCGTTGATGATCAGCACCGCCTTGCCGGGAAACACGCCGACGACATTGACGTCGATCGCGCCGGCTATGGGCGATGCCAATGCCGCGCAGATGGCGAGCACGCCGGCTGCGCTACAATGCACCCTGCGTCTCATTCGAACTTCTTGATTCAGCGCCCGATTTGCGCCAATGAAACCTGTAGCCATATTTCGTCACAGTCCCGGCGAAGGGCCGGGTTATTTTGCCACATTCCTCGATGAACGATCGATTCCCTGGCGTCTTATAACGGTCGACGAAGGTGAATCTGTACCCTCGGACGCCCGGCAGTTTTCCGGCCTGGCATTCATGGGCGGTCCCATGAGCGTCAATGACCCGCTGCCGTGGGTCGAACAGGAATGCGCGCTGATTAGAGCGGCGGCGGCGGCCGACGTTCCCGTCATCGGCCACTGCCTCGGCGGCCAACTCATGGCCAAAGCCTTCGGGGGCGTCGTCATGCGCAATCCGATAAAGGAAATCGGCTGGGGCCGGGTCACCCTCCCGGACGATCCGCTGGCGCGGGAATGGTTCGGCGCGACGCGTGAATTCGAATCCTTCCACTGGCACGGTGAGACCTTCAGTTTGCCGAAGGACGCCCGACTGCTCATGTCCAGCGCCCACTGCGCCAATCAGTGTTTCGTCCTCGGTAAGAATCTGGCCATGCAGTGCCATGTGGAGATGACCGAGGCCATGATCCGCCTCTGGAACCGGCAGTGGACGGAGGAAGTGGCGGGCACGCGCGGCCCGGGGATACAGACTCCCGAGGAGATGTATGCCGACATCGACGCGCGCCTTGCCGCCCTGCAGGAGGTCGCCGCCCGCGTCTATACAAAGTGGTCGGCCGGATTGTCCCGGACATAGCACCTGGACACGAGCGCGCGCGCGTTTAGTCGCGGAAGTTGCCGAACTGCAGCGGATAGTCGGTCACCGACTTGCGCACCAGCGCGATCGCATCCTGAAGCAAATCCTTCTTGGCGCCGGAGACGCGCACGGCATCGCCCTGGATGCTCGCCTGAACCTTCAGTTTCGCATCCTTGATCAGCTTGACGATCTTCTTTGCCAGGTCGGCGTCCACCCCGACCCGCACTTTGACTTCCTGTTTGACCTTGTTGCCGCTGACCTTTTCCGTCCTGCCCCGCTCCAGGCTGCGCACGTCGACGCCGCGCTTGCCGAGCTTGCCGGTGAGGATGTCGTAGACCTGGCCGAGCTTGAACTCATCGTCGGCGAACAGCGTAAGCAGGTTCTGGGCATGCTCGACGCGTGCGTCCGACCCCTTGAAGTCGAAGCGGTTGCCAATCTCCTTGTTGGCCTGATCCACCGCGTTGCGCAGTTCGACCTGGTTCACCTCTGAGACGATGTCAAAGGAAGGCATGGCAGCGGACTCCCGATTCCGTTCGATCGACTAGGCGAAATGGCAGACGTAGTCGAGCAGCTCCAGGGTTTCGATATCGAAGCTGCTGTTGCCCGGCACGCTGAAGCGCTCCCCGGCGCCGTAGGTCCGCCATTCGCTCTCGCCTTTGAGACGGACACGGCATTTGCCGGCGTTAAGCTCCATCACCTCCGGCGCGCCCGTGTTGAAAGTCAGCGACGACGGAAAGATGACACCGATGGTCTTCTTCGTGCCGTCTGGAAAAAGTACCGCGTGGCTGACGCACTTGCCGTCGAAATAGACGTTCGCCTTCTTGACGACGCTGACATTGTCGAACTGGGACATGAATGACTCCTGGAGTAACACCGAGATCGTCCGGCACCGGGTCAGGCACCTCGGGCGCATGGCCTCCCGGCCAATCGCCGCCTGTGCGGCCCTGCCGGCTGCGCTCAGGATTTCTTGTTGCGCAGATTGGCGGCGATGCGCATGCGCAGCGCGTTGAGCCGGATGAAGCCGGCGGCATCGGCCTGGTTGTAGGCGCCGGCATCGTCCTCGAAGGTCGCGATCGCAGGATCGAACAGCGAATCGGTCTTCGAGTCGCGCCCGGCGACGATGACGTTGCCCTTATAGAGCCTGACCCGCACCCAGCCGTTGACGCCCTGCTGGGTGTGATCGATCAGTACCTGCAGCGCCTGGCGCTCGGGACTCCACCAATAACCGTTGTAGATCAGGTTGGCGTAGCGCGGCATGAGATCGTCCTTGAGGTGCGCGACCTCCCGGTCGAGGCAGACTGACTCGATGGCGCGATGCGCCTTGAGCATGATCGTGCCCCCGGGCGTCTCGTAGCAGCCGCGCGATTTCATGCCGACATAGCGGTTCTCCACCAGATCCAACCGGCCGACGCCGTGCTTGCCGCCCAAGCGGTTCAGTTCGGTCAGCACTTCGGCGGCGCTCAGGCGCTTGCCGTTGATGGCGACGATGTCACCGCGCTCGTATTCCAGATCAACGTATTCCGCCGCATCCGGCGCCTTTTCCGGCGACACGGTCCAGCGCCACATATCCTCATCCGCCTCACGCGCCGGGTCTTCGAGAATGCGGCCTTCATAGGAGATATGCAGGAGATTGGCGTCCATTGAGTAGGGGCTACCGCCGCTCTTGTGCTTCATCTCCACCGGAATGCCGTGACTCTCGGCGTAGGCGAGCAACTTCTCCCGCGACAGCAGGTCCCACTCGCGCCATGGCGCGATGATGCGGATGTTCGGCTCGATCGCGTAGTAGCCGAGTTCGAAGCGCACCTGGTCGTTGCCCTTGCCGGTGGCGCCATGGGAGACCGCATCGGCGCCGGTCAGCCGGGCGATCTCGATCTGGCGCTTGGCGATCAGGGGGCGCGCGATGGAAGTCCCGAGCAGGTACTCCCCCTCGTAGATTGCATTGGCCCGGAACATGGGGAAGACGAAATCGCGCACGAACTCCTCGCGCAGATCGTCGATGAAGATGTGCTCCGGCTTGATGCCGAACTGCAGCGCCTTCTGCCGGGCCGGCTCCAGTTCCTCGCCCTGGCCGATGTCGGCGGTGAACGTGACGACCTCGCAATGGTAGGTATCCTGCAGCCACTTGAGGATCACCGAGGTGTCCAGTCCGCCGGAATAGGCGAGCACGGCTTTTTTCACTTCGCTCATGTCGGTTCCCGAATAACGATCGAACTACTGCGTTCGGTAGGTGCGGTGACAGGTGACGCAGGCGCCGGTCACCGGCTGCAGTGCCGCCAGCGCCTTGCTCGGCTCGCCGCTCCTCGCAGCCTTGGCAAAATCGCTGGCGGAGGCGTGCATGCCTCGGGCGATGGCGTGCATTTCGTTGGGCATGTACATGCCGGGACGGGCATTGGCCGGAGCATTGCGGTGGCGGCCCATCGCGGAGAGGCCGATCTGGCTCTCGGCCGTGTCCGCCGCTTCGCCCAGTTTTCCTTCGCCCAGGGCGGTGACGATGAGATGCAGCGCCGTCTGGAAATCCAGCATCTCGGCACGCATCTCCGCTCGCGCCTCCGGGGACATCTTCACCAGCTGGCGCGCGTCGTCTACCGCCGATGCGGCCGCGGCGAACAAGCCGGCAGCGAGGCACAGGCCAAGGCGACCCGGCTTCATGGCGCCACCCGCCCGAGCAGCAGAAACTCCATCAGCGCCTTTTGCGTGTGCAGGCGATTCTCCGCCTCGTCCCAGACGACACTCTGGGGTCCGTCGATTACCTCTGCCGCCACCTCCTCGCCCCGGTGGGCCGGCAGGCAGTGCATGAACAGCGCGTCTGCTCTGGCCAGCTTCATCATCTCGGCATCCACCTGCCAGTCGTGGAAAGCCTTCATCCGGGTTTCGTTTTCCGCCTCGAAACCCATGCTGGTCCACACGTCGGTGGTGACGAGATCGGCGCCGCGGGCGGCATCCATCGGATCGGCGAACTCCTCGTAGTGGTCGGTGCCGTACAACCCGGCGCGCTCCGGTTCCACTTCGTAGCCGGGCGGGGTGGACACATGCACATTGAAATCGAGCACTTCGGCCGCTTGCAGCCACGTGTTGCAGACGTTGTTCGAATCGCCGATCCAGGCCACCGTCTTGCCCGCGATCGGCCCGCGATGCTCGATGAAGGTATAGATGTCCGCAAGAATCTGGCAGGGATGGTACTCGTTGGTCAGACCGTTGATCACCGGCACCCGGGAGTGGGCCGCGAAACGTTCGATGACGCTTTGCTCGAAGGTGCGGATCATGACGATGTCCACCATGCGCGACATGACCACCGCCGCATCCTCCACCGGCTCGCCGCGGCCAAGCTGCATGTCGCGCGTGTTGAGAAAGATCGCGGCGCCGCCAAGCTGATGCATGCCGGCCTCGAAGGACAGCCGCGTGCGCGTGCTCGGTTTGTCGAAGATCATGGCCAGGGTGCGATCGCCGAGCGGCCAATACTGCTTATAGGATTTGAACTGATTCTTGATCCACTGCGTGCGCGCGAAGACATGCTCGAATTCATCGCGCGTGAAATCGTTGAACTGCAGGAAGTGTCTTGCAGATGCCATGGCGAAACGGATCGTCAGCCGGCGACGAATTCCCGGATGAGCGGGCTCAGAGTGTCCACGAGCTGCGCGGCATGCTCATCGTTGAAGGTCAGCGGCGGAAGCAGCCGTATCACGCTTTCCACGGTGACGTTGATGAGCAGCCCCCGGTCGAGCGCGCGGCGAACCAACTCAGCGCACGGCCGGTCGAGCTCGATGCCTATCATCAGGCCATCGCCGCGTATGGCGCGCACGGCGCCGAGCCCGGCGAGCTGATCGCGGAAACTGCCGCGAATCGTCTCCCCAAGCCGGGCGGCGGAGGCCATCAGAGCGTCGTCCTCGATGACCTGCAGGGTGGTCAGCGCCGCAGCGCAGGCCAGCGGATTGCCGCCGAAGGTTGAACCGTGGCTGCCCGGCTTGAACACGCCGGCGGCCTTACCTGCCGCTAGGCAGGCACCGATCGGCACACCGGAGCCCAAGCCCTTCGCCAGCGTGACGACATCGGGACGAACTCGGGAGTGCTGAAACGCGAACCACGTACCGGTGCGTCCCGTGCCGCACTGGACCTCGTCCAGCATGAGCAGCCAGCCGCGCTCGTCGCAGATGCGCTGCAGCCCCTGCAGATAGCCGGCGTGCGCGACGTTGACGCCGCCCTCGCCTTGAATCGGCTCGACCAGCACGGCAACGATGTTCTGGTTCTTCTCCGCCACCTGGGCCACCGCATCCAGGTCGTCGAAGGGCACGCGTGCGAATCCGCCCACCAGCGGCTCGAATCCCGCCTGCACCTTGCGGTTGCCGGTGGCCGATAGCGTCGCCAGCGTGCGCCCGTGGAAGGCCTTTTCCATGACCAGGATGGCCGGCACCTCGACGCCGCGCGCGTGCCCGTAGAGCCGCGCGAGCTTGATCGCCGCTTCGTTCGCTTCGCAGCCGGAGTTGCAGAAGAACACTTCGTCCATACCCGACAACGCAGCCAGCCTGTCGGAGAGCAGCTCCTGCTGAGTAATACGATAGATATTGGAGGTGTGGATGACCCGCTGCGCCTGCTCCGTCAGCGCCCGGACCAGACGCGGATGCGCATGCCCGAGCGTGGACACGGCAATGCCGGCAAGGGCATCGAGGTAGCGCTTGCCGTTTTCGTCGAACAGCCAGACGCCTTCGCCGTGGCTGAAAGCCACGGGTAGCCTCGAATAGGTGTTCATCAAGTGCGGCATGGATTGGGCACGCAAGAACGGGTCGGGCAAAACAACACGGCGGCTCTCGCCGCCGTGTCGATGTGTTGCCTGCTCAAGCATCTTAAGTCAAAAATACTGCCTTGTATATATCGTCCCCGGGCCGCGAACGCCATGACACGCATCGCCGTATTCAATCAGAAGGGTGGGGTCGGCAAGACGACCACGGCCCTCAATTTGGGCGCCGCACTGGGCCGCTGGAAGGTACCGCCGCTGCTCGTCGACCTCGACCCGCAGGCGCACCTGTCGACGATCGTCGGGGCGGCACCGAGCGACTATCGCAGAAGCGTGTTTTCCTTCTACCAGGACAACACTCCCCTGCGCGATCTGCGCTTGCCGGTGACAGGCGCGGGCGGATTGATTCCCGCCCATGCCGAGCTGATTAAGGTGGATTCGGTGTTCGGCAAGGGTCCGAACATCCTGAACCGGCTGAATCATGGTCTCGACGAGCTGGAATCCGACGCCGATACCGAGACCGTTATCATCGATTGCTGCCCTTTCCTCGGCGTGCTCTCGCTCAACGCGGTCTTCGCCGCCGACGCCCTGCTCATTCCCGTGTCATCGGACTACCTATCGCTGCGCGGTGCCCTGCAGGTGGAGCGGACGTTGAGCGCCCTGGCGCCGGTGCTCAAGCGACGCATCAGTCGCATCTATCTGCTGACGCGCTTCGATCGCCGGCGCAACATGAGCTTCGAGATCGAACGGCGTATGCGCGAGCACTTCGGCGACGAGGTGTGCCGGACGGTAATTTCGGAGAACGTCGCGATCGCGGAGAGCCCGGCTTACAGTCGCGACATCTTCAGTCACGCCGCGTCGAGCCGGGGGGCACAGGACTACGCTGCGCTGCTGGATGAATTAACGGCCAGCGGACTTCTTTGACGAGGAGCCGGCCTTCAGGCGCACCACGTTCTCAAACGTGCGCGGCTGCAGGCTCGATTGGAGGCGGGCTGCCATGTCCGGCGGTGGGTCGCGGTCGAGAATCTCGCATCCCTTGTAGATCTGACGCAGCTTGCGCTCCGCCTCTCCGGGGTCGCGGCCGGGGATGGTCAGATTGTCGATGATCGCCCCTGCGCGGGTGCGAATGCGAAATCGATACTTGGTCGAGGCAGGGGGACGCATAGTTAACCCCTTTCAGCCGAAAGCATTACTCCTTCTGGAGCGCCGAGTATATCCGTCAAATGCCAGAATATCAAGATAACACCTTATTTTACAGAGATTTTTACAATTCGTGGGCGACGTTTGCTTTCTAGGCCCGCGATTGCTTCATTCATGCTTGAGTTTGCGCAGCCGCTTTTCTTCCATCGCCGAGAGCACGCGCACGCAGGGTAAATAGCCTTCATGCACGATGCCGTGCAATTCGACGCGTTTCTGGGAACGCAGGAGCGTCACTAGGTACTGAATGACGTCGGCCGTGATGAGCTGTCCGGGCACGAGGACGGGGATCCCCGGCGGATAGGGGGTGATCTGGTCAGCCGAGACGCGGCCATCGAGGCGCGAATTGACTTGGTCGCTCTCGTCCACCAGAGGCACCAGCTCGCCGCCGCAGTAGTAGGCGTCCCGGGGAAGGAAACGCAGCTCCGTAAACCCGGGGATTTCCGGCGCCCGGTAAAGCCGCCGCGGCGCATGCTTGTCCAGCGCGATGCGCATCAGCGCGTCGTAGAGCCGCGAGCACTTGCTGCGCGTGGTGCCGATGGTGAGCAACAGCGTCAGCGTGTTGAAGGTGGACTTCTCGACTTGAATGTTGAAACGCTCGAACAGTTCCCGCTGCAAGTCCTCGACCGTCAGTCCGCAGGAGGAGATATCCACCGTCACCTTCGTCGGATCGAGCTGGATGCCGTCGTTGCGCACCTCCTCCGGTAACAGATCCTCCAGCGCCAGCACGCGGAACACGCCGGTCGAGTTGATCTGCTGGCGCAGTTCGTGGGCGAGCTGCAGCGTCCGCGCCAGGAGTTTATAGCCCTCCATCACCGCCTGCCGTCGTGCCACGTCCAGACTCGCGATCATGGCGTACTGCGGGCTGGTGGACGTGTGCATGTTGAAGTTCTCGCGGAACAGGTGCGCGTTGAACGTCGGGTCATTCACATGAATCATCGACGCCTGCGAGAACGCCGACAGGACCTTGTGCGTGCTCTGCGTCGCGTAATCGGCACCGGCTTCCAGCGCCGTGGGCCGAAACGCCGGATGGAAGCGGGCGAAGCCGTACCATGCCTCGTCGATGATCACCTTGATGCCGCGGCGGTGAGCCGCCTCGATGATCGGTGGCAGGTCGTAGCGCAAGCCGTCGTAGGTGCAGGACGTCAGGATCAGCGCCTCGGCATCGGCATGCTCGTCGAAGGCCTCGAACAGCCTTGCCTTGGGCACCGGACCATAGACGCCGTACTTGCGATTCAGGGCCGAATCGAGGTAGATCGGATGGGCACCGGAGAGCACGACTCCGTGATGCACCGATTTGTGGCAGTTGCGGTCCAGCAGCAGCTTCTCGCCCGGCGCCAGCAAGGTCTGGAAGATCACCTTGTTAGCGGTGGACGTGCCGTTGGTGGCGAAAAACGTGCGTCGCGCGCCGAAGGCATCCGCCGCCATCTGCTGCGCCTGAGCGATCACGCCGACGGGATCCATGAGGGAATCGAGCATGGGCACCGACACCGACAAGTCGGCGTCGAAGATGTGCTCGCCCATGAATTCGTAGAAGTCGTTGATCCACGGACTGCCGCGCAGGCTGTCGCCGCTGGAATGGCCCGGGGTGTGCCAGGCGTCCTTGGCCATGAGCACGTAACTCTTGAGCTGATCGTAGAAAGGGGTGCGCGCCTTTTCCTGGATCTGGGCGTTCACGATGCGATAGATGCCGCGGTAGTCGCGCTCCTCGCGGTAGAAGTATCCGTCCACTGCCTCGGTGAACAGGGCATCGACGATCTCGTCCTCCTGCTCCTGAGCGATCAGGACGTAGACGTTCAGCTCCGGGCGTAGGCGCGTGATCGCCTGTACCAGCTCCAGGGCGGACATCTGCTTCAGATGCTTGGCATGGCGGCTGCCGTTCTTGAGCGAGTAGAGCGAGTCGTCGACGATCACGGCCTGGATGTCGCCGTCCTCCTCGATCGCGGTGAGCGCCTCGCGTGCCGTCGTCACGCCGCCGAAGGAAATGCCGTTCGGGTTGTCCATGGAGCGTGCGGCAGCGTTCAGACCGCGCGTCAGCTCCTTCAGGACCAGGGCTTCGTCGTTGACGACCAGGATGCGGCTGGTGGGCTTCTTCATTGCGCAGCGGGCGCGTCGCCGACACCCCCTACCATGCACGAGGGGCGAGTCGCAGCCGCACTTCGGTCAGCCTGATACAACAGGAAAGACATCGAGGACAGGCCGGGCCCTGGCAGAAAAGGCGGGCCGGAGAGCCCGCCGGCGGGGGACTTACAATGCCTTGATGGCTGCGGCAAGACGGCTCTTGTGCCGCGCCGCCTTGTTCTTGTGGATGATGTTCTTGTCCGCAATGCGGTCGATGGCACTGACCGACTCACTATAGACCGCTTGTGCGGCCACCTTGTCGCCGGCAGCGATGGCCTTCTTGACGCGCTTGATCGCCGTGCGCAGCTCCGAGCGCTGGCTGAAATTGTGGGCGCGGCGCTTGGTCGCCTGGCGCGCACGTTTGCGAGCTTGTGCCGTGTTGGCCATAGGTCCGGTTTGTCAGGGGGCGAAAAGCCGCGCAGTATAGGGAATTTCCGCTTTCCTTGCAAGCGTCTGCGACTGGCGCCAGCGGGGCGAAGCCGATAACATTCGCCTTTTTTCGCGCGCCGGCATGAACCTGCTCAGAGCCCTTGCCACCGTCAGCAGCATGACGTTGCTGTCACGCATCCTGGGCTTCGTTCGCGATTTCGTCATCGCCCGTGCGTTCGGCGCCGGTATGGCAACCGACGCATTCTTCGTCGCCTTCCGCCTGCCGAACCTGCTGCGGCGCATGTTCGCCGAGGGCGCGTTCTCCCAGGCGTTCGTGCCCATCCTGGCCGAATACAAGAACCGGCGCGGCGAAGACGAGACTCGCCGGCTCGTCAACCACGTTGCGACCTTGCTCACTCTGGCATTGTTCGTCGTCACCCTGCTCGGCATCGCCGTCACGCCCCTGCTGATTTACGTCTCGGCACCGGGATTCGCGGCCGAGCCGGCAAAGTTCGATCTCACCGTCGAGCTCACGCGCATCACCTTCCCTTACATCCTGTTCATCTCGCTGGTGTCACTGGCCGGCGGAGTACTCAACACCTGGAGCCGCTTCGCGATTCCGGCCTTCACGCCGGTGCTGCTCAATCTCAGCTTCATCGCCATGGCGCTGTTTGCAGCGCCCTATTTCGATCCGCCGGTGCTGGCGCTGGCCTGGGCGGTGTTCCTCGGGGGAATACTGCAATTGGCATTCCAACTGCCTCATCTGGCGCGAATCGGCATGCTGCCGCGCTTTGCATTCACGCTTCAGGATCCGGGCGTCAACCGCATCCTGAAACTCATGCTGCCGGCGATGCTGGGGGTGTCCGTGAGCCAGATCAGCCTGCTCATCAATACCATATTCGCCTCGTTCCTGCCGGACGGCAGCGTGTCGTGGCTCTATTATGCCGATCGACTGATGGAATTCCCGTCCGGGCTGCTCGGCGTTGCCTTGGGTACCATCCTGCTGCCCAGCCTGTCGAAGTACCACGCCGACGCCAACAGCACCGAGTTCAGCGCACTGCTCGACTGGGGTTTGCGCCTGACGCTGCTGCTGACACTGCCGGCGGCGTTGGCGCTGGGCATCCTTGCCGTGCCCTTGATCGCGACGCTGTTCTACCACGGCGCCTTCGCGGTGCGCGATGTGATGCAGACGCGCCTTGCCCTGGTCGCCTACAGCGTCGGGCTGACCGGACTCATCCTTGTCAAGGTACTCGCACCGGGCTATTACGCACGCCAGGATATTCGCACGCCGGTCAGGTTCGGCCTGATCACACTGGCGCTGACGCAGATCATGAACCTCGCGTTCATCGTGCCCCTCAAGCACGCCGGGCTGGCGCTGGCCATCGGTCTGGCCTCGTGCATCAATGCCGGACTTCTTTACCGCGGACTGCGCAAGCGCGACATCTACTCGCCGCAGCCAGGCTGGCAACGCTTCGCCGCAAAGCTGTGCGTCGCCCTGCTGACCATGGCGCTCGCGCTGTGGTTCGGGATGGGGGCCGAATCGTTCTGGCTCGAAAGCGATGGCATCGAGCGCGTCGGGCGCCTTGCGTTGGTCGTGGCGCTGGGCGCGGGTGCGTATTTCGGTTGTCTTGCGCTGCTCGGCTTTCGCGTCGGCGATTTTAGACGCCGCAGCGCCACGTGAGCGCCGCCGGTCGCGGACTGATGGCAGCGCTGCGAGTAGAATGACAGAAACGCACCGGCCGCGGCGCCCGTCCCGTACCGGTTTCAATACATCATCGGGAGGACTGCCATGAAACTCACCAGCACCAGCTTTGCCGACGGCGCCAAGATTTCCGGCACCTATGCCTTTTGCATTGCGAACGATCCGGGTCACGTCGCCCTGTCGAGCAACCGCAATCCGCAGCTCGCCTGGAGCGACCTGCCGCCGGGAACGAAGTCGCTGGCCCTGATCTGCCACGATCCGGATGTCCCCAGCCGCGGCGATGATGTGAACAAGGAAGGGCGCACTGTGCCGGCGTCGTTGCCGCGGGTGGATTTTTTCCACTGGGTGCTGGTGGACCTAGCCCCCGAACCGGCCGAAATCGCCGCTGGCGAATTCTCGGAAAAGGTCACTGCCCACGGCAAATCCGGCCCGACGGCGCCGCGCAGCACGCGCCAGGGCATCAACGACTACACCGGCTGGTTCGCATCGGACAAGGACATGAGCGGCGACTACTACGGCTACGACGGTCCCTGCCCGCCCTGGAACGACGAAATCCCGCACCGCTACGTGTTCACGCTCTATGCGCTCGACATCGCGCGTGTACCCGTCGAGGGCCGGTTCACCGGCCAGCAGGTGCGCGAAGCGATCAAGGGCCACATCCTGGCCGAGGCGGCCCTCACGGGCGTCTACACGCTTAACCCGGCGATCAAGTTGTAGGCGACGCTGAAGGGAGTCAGTCGCCGCCGGCGCTGCCTTCCCGGCGCGGATCCGCCGCGCCTACCCACCCCGTGGGCGCGCGCTGCAGGACGTGCAGTCCGCTGGTCATGTCCTGCGCCTTGACCTCGTGGCCCATGGCCTCGAGCGTTGCGCGCAGTGCCTCGGCGGCGCTACCTTCTTCGATCTCCGTCGGCCCGTTGCGGCTGCCGAAGTGCGGCAGGGCCACGGCCACCTCCGGCGACAGTTGCCAGTCGATCAGCGCAACGAGTGTCTTCGCCACGTAGTTGATGATCTGACTGCCGCCGGGCGAGCCGAGCACGAGCACGACCCTGCCCGCAGCGTCGAAAACGATCATCGGTGCCATCGAGCTGCGCGGGCGCTTGCCCGGCTCGATGCGGTTGGCGACCGGCTCGCCCTGCTGCGTCGGCGCGAACGAGAAATCGGTCATCTCGTTGTTGAGCAGGAACCCATGCACCATGACGCGGCTGCCGAATCCGCTCTCGATGGTGGTGGTCATCGCCGCCGCATTGCCGTAGCGATCCACAATGGAGAGATGGCTCGTGGCCGGCAGTTCGCTGGTAATGTCATCGGCGCGTCGTGCAGCGTTCGCCGGCAGTGCGCGCGGCACGCCGGCGTTCGCCCGGCCCATGCTCTGATGATGACGGATCAATGACGCGCGACCGGTCAGGTAGTGGCGCTCGAGCAGCCCGCGCAGCGGCACATCGACGAAATCCGGGTCGGCCACGTAGCGGTTGCGGTCGGCGTAGGCAAGCCGGCCGGCCTCGGCGAACAGATGTGCAGCGAAGGCGGAATCAGGCCGGATCTGACCCAGTTCGAAACGCTCCAGCATACCCAGCATGGCGAGCACCGTACTCGTCCCCGAACTTGGCGGTGGCATGCCGCACAGCCGATAGCCGCGGTAGCGGGCGCACAGCGGCGCGCGCGCCTTCGGGGTGTAGCCGGCGAGGTCGGCCTCGGTCAACATGCCGGGGTTCGTCGGATGTCCGCGTACGGCGGCGACGATGTCTCGCGCAATGCTGCCGCCATAGAAGGCATCAGCGCCCTCGGCGGCGATGCGCCTGAGGGTCGCGGCGAACTGCGGGTTCTTGAGCCGATAGCCAGCCGGACGCGGCGCGCCGTCGGCGTCATAAAAATACGCGCGCGCGGATGCCTGCTGCGAGAGGTGTTTTTCCGCCGCCAACGCAGCATGCAACCGCGGCGAAACCAGGAACCCCTGCTCCGCCAGACGAATCGCCGGCTCGAAAAGCATCGCCCACGGCAGCCGGCCGTGGCGCCGGTGTGCCAACTCAAGCATGCGCAGGGTTCCCGGAACGCCGACGGATTTGCCGCCGACGACAGCGTCCAGAAAGGGAATCGGAACCCCAGAAGAATCCACGAACATGTCCGGGGACGATGCGGCGGGCGCGGTCTCGCGGCCGTCGTAGGCATGCAACCGCCGTCGCGCCACGTCGTGAAAGAGAAGAAATGCGCCGCCGCCGATGCCCGACGATTGGGGTTCCACAAGATTAAGCACCATCTGGGCGGCAATGGCGGCGTCCACGGCCGTCCCGCCGCGGCGCAGGATAGCCACGGCAGCGTGGGTCGCCTGGTCGTGGGCCGTGACGGCGGCGTAATGGCGCGCCTGCACCGCCGGCTTGGCCTGGAAGCCGCTCGCCCCTTCCGGCGCCGGCTCCTGCGCGTAGGCCGGCGCGAAGCCGAGCAGCAACACGCATCCCACTGCCCGCGCAAACCGGCGAACGGCTGTTTTTCGTCGTCGCATCGCTATCCCAGCGTGAATTCGGCAGGCGCTGCATGCGCGCCAGGTTGCTGCTGCAGGAACCGGCGCTTCCTGGCCTGCACCTAGGACTAATTCTCCGTCCGACAGCAGCGGACATTGCCCGAGGGGAAGTCGCACTTCAGGCGGCCTGACGCCGCGTCGATAAGGTTGGTAGAAGCGGAAGGATACTGCGGTCTGGCTTTTTCATGCAGTAGTCGGGCGGAACGATGGCCTCGTCACTGTGTGCGGAAGCTCCCCGAGGGCGCGCCTTGCCGCCTCCCCTGGAGGTCGAGATGGAAGAGCTATACGCAGTCCTGATGTCGTGGGCGATCACCCTTACCGGATACCAGGTGCCGACCCAGCCGCCGGAAGTGGTCACGGTGCCTTCCAGCTACCTCGTCCAGGCCGCCTGCGGCGGCGAACAATGCAAAGTTCTCGCCTGGTTCCCGCCCGGCCGGCGCATCTATCTCGACGAACGCCTCGACCCCAAGGACAACCTGTTCGCCAGTTCCGTGGTCGTGCATGAGATGGTGCACTATCTGCAACAGGAGTCGGGCAAGTTCGGCGACGCCCGCTCCTGCGAGAACGCTCTCGCGATGGAGCGGGAAGCCTACGCCGCCCAGCGCGAATTTCTGCTTCGCTATGGCGTGTATCGACCGGTCGGTGCCAGCATGCACATGGTCGGCTGCGAGCTTGCAGCGCAGGGGCCCGACACGCCGCGGTAGCGCTTGTAGACGGTCAAAACAAAAAAGGCAGTGCCCGCGGGCACTGCCTTTTTCATTGCCGGTTGCGCCGAGTTAATTCACGCTCACCTCGACACGGCGCGCCTCGTCGGCGCTGCCGGAGCCGGTGGTGACCTCGGGCTTGCGCATCTCGATGCGATCCTCGGCAACGCCGGCGCTCTTCAGCGCCTCGCGCACCGACTTGGCCCGGTTCTTGGCCAACTCTTCGTTGATCGCCGCATCGCCGGTTGTGTCGTGGAAGCCGGAGATCGCGAGCTTCGCCCCGGCGTTGGCCTTGGCATAGGCGATCGTTGCTTCCAGCGTCTTGGCCGCATCGGCAGGCAGATCCGCCGAGCCGGTGGCGAAGTACAGCTTGGCCACCGCCGGCGCAGCAGGCGCGGGGGCTGCAGCCGGTGCCGGTGCAGCAGCCTGGGGCGCCGGCTTGGCCGCCTCGCCACCGCCCACACCTGCCACCAGCGGTACGATCAGCAGCGCAACGATGTTGATGATCTTGATCAACGGGTTGACCGCCGGGCCGGCCGTGTCCTTGTAGGGATCGCCCACGGTGTCGCCGGTCACCGCCGCCTTGTGCGCGTCGGAGCCCTTGCCGCCGTAGTTGCCGTCCTCGATGTACTTCTTCGCATTGTCCCAGGCGCCGCCGCCGGTGGTCATGGAGATGGCCACGAACAGGCCGGTGACGATCGTGCCCATGAGTACGCCGCCCAGGGCCTGCACGCCGGCATCCTTGCCCATCAGCACGCCGATGCCCAGCGCCACCGCGATCGGCACGACCACGGGCAGCAGTGATGGAATCATCATCTCCTTGATTGCTGCCTTGGTCAGCAAGTCCACCGCGCGTGAATAATCGGGCTTGCCCGTGCCCTCCATAATGCCCTTGATCTCCTTGAACTGGCGGCGCACTTCGGCCACGACGGAGCTGGCCGCGCGGCCCACGGCTTCCATGGCCATGGCGCCGAAGAGGTACGGCACCAAGCCGCCGATGAACAGGCCGATAATGACAGCGGGGTTGGAGAGATCGAACGCGACGACGCGACCCGCGGCTTCCAGCGCGTGGGTGTAGTCGGCGAAGAGCACCAGCGCGGCAAGGCCCGCAGAGCCGATCGCGTAGCCCTTGGTCACTGCCTTCGTCGTGTTGCCCACGGCATCCAGCGGATCGGTAATGTTGCGCACTTCCTTCGGCAGCTCGGCCATCTCGGCAATGCCGCCGGCATTGTCCGTGATCGGGCCGTAGGCGTCGAGCGCGACGATGATGCCGGCCATCGACAGCATGGAGGTAGCGGCAATGGCGATGCCATACAGGCCGCCGGCCGTGTAGGCGAGGTAGATCGAGGCGCACACCGCAAGCACCGGCCAGGCGCAGGCCTTCATGGACACGCCGAGTCCGGCGATGATGTTGGTCGCGTGGCCGAACTGCGAGGCATCGGCGACATGCTTGACCGGCTTGAAGTCGGTGCCCGTGTAGTACTCCGTGATGTAGACCAGCACCCCGGTAAGGGCCAGGCCGATCACGGCGCACGCATACAGGCGCATTTGCGCACCGCCGCTGATGCCCATGATCTGATTGAGCGCGTCGTCCGGCATCATCATCTTGGTGATCGGGAAGTAGGCGATGAGCGCAAGCGCGCCGGCGACGGCCAGGCCGCGGTAGAGGGCGTTCATGATCTTGCCGCCTTCCTTGGCCTTGACAAAGAATGCGCCGATAATCGAGGCGATGATCGAGAAGCCGCCCAGCGCCAGAGGATAGACCACCGCGACTTCGGCGTTCGCCTTGAGCATCAGCGCGCCCAGCAGCATCGTCGCCACCGTCGTCACGGCATAGGTTTCGAACAGATCGGCGGCCATGCCGGCGCAGTCGCCGACGTTGTCACCGACGTTGTCGGCGATCACCGCCGGGTTGCGCGGATCGTCCTCCGGAATGCCGGCTTCCACCTTGCCGACCAGGTCGGCGCCGACGTCCGCGCCTTTGGTGAATATGCCGCCGCCAAGACGGGCGAAAATCGAGATCAGCGAGGAACCAAACCCCAGGCCGATGAGCGGATGCAGGATCTCATCCAGCGGCGCGCCATGGGTGGCCGAGCCCTTCAGGAAGGCGTAGAAGCCGGCCACGCCGAGCAGGCCCAGTCCGACCACCAGCATGCCCGTAATGGCGCCGCCGCGGAAGGCAACGTCGAGCGCCGGAGCAATGCCCCGGCGTGCCGCCTCTGCCGTGCGCACGTTGGAGCGCACCGACACGTTCATGCCGATATAGCCTGCCGCGCCCGAAAGCACCGCGCCGATGACAAATCCCGCGGCCGTCTTGCCACCGAGGAAAATACCGATGAGGATGGCGAGCACAACGCCGGCAACGGCGATGGTGGTGTATTGACGATTCAAGTAGGCTTTGGCGCCTTCCTGCACCGCCGCGGAAATCGCGCGCATGCGCTCGTTTCCGGCCGGCTGGGCCAAAATCCACTTGGTGGAAAACGCGCCGTAGAGCACCGCGAGCACGGCACACGCGAGCGCAAACATGAGTGCTGCAGACATACTTCCCTCCCAACAAAAAAAACCGTTCCCGCATGGCCTACGCAAGCAGACCCACCCGCCGCTGCCACGCGGCAGGTCTATCGGTCGGAGCGCCTTATCCGGGGGGAAGAGAGCGACGGTAGCCCGTTCCGCCCCGCGCGATCAGCTCAGAGCTTGAACTCCCCGGACAGCTTCCGAGGTACCGCGGTGTTCTTCAGCATCACGTACCGTGGCAACCCGTTCTTGTACGGCGGATAATCCTCGCCGACGATAAGCGGCGCCAGATAGCGCCGGCACTTCTCGGTGATCGAGAACCCGTCCGTGGAGATGAAATCGCGCGGCATGAATTTTTCCTTGTTCGCCACGTCCTTCAGCTCCGCCACTTCGATCTTCCACTTGTAGGGCGTGTCCGACACGCGCTTGATCGCCGGCATGACCGAGTTGCGTCCCTTGAGCGCCAGCTCCACCGCCGCCTTGCCCAGCGCATACGCTTGGGCGACATCGGTCTTCGAGGCGATGTGGCGCGCGGCGCGCTGCAGATAGTCGGCCACGCCCCAGTGGTATTTCATCTTCAGCGCATCCTTGACGATGCCGGCGATCACCGGCGCCGCGCCGCCGAGCTGGGCATGGCCGAAGGCATCGCGCAGCCCCTGGTCGGAAAGGAACTTGCCATCCGCGCCCTTGACGCCCTCGGAGACGACGACGGTACAGAAGCCGTGCTTCTTCACCATGCCTTCCACCTTGGCCAGGAACTTGTCCTGGTTGAAGGGGATCTCGGGGAACAGGATCACGATGGGCAACTCCAGATCCTTGTCGGCGGCGAGCGCGCCGGCCGCGGCGATCCACCCGGCATGCCGGCCCATGACCTCCAGCACGAACACCTTGGTCGAGGTCTTGGCCATGGACATGACATCGAACGAGGCTTCCCGCGTCGATACCGCGATGTACTTGGCCACGGAACCGAAGCCCGGGCAGTTGTCGGTGATGGGCAGATCGTTGTCCACCGTCTTCGGCACGTGGATGGCTTGGATCGGGTAGCCGAGCGATTCACCCAGCTGGGATACCTTGAGACAGGTGTCGGCCGAGTCGCCGCCACCGTTGTAGAAGAAGTAGCCGATGTTATGCGCCTTGAAGACCTCGATCAGGCGCTCGTACTCGCGCCGGTTCTGGTCCAGCCCCTTGAGCTTGTAGCGGCAGGAACCGAACGCGCCGGAAGGTGTCACGCGCAGGGCAGCGATCGCCGCTGCACTCTCCTTGCCGGTGTCGATCAGATCCTCGGTGAGCGCGCCGATGATGCCATTTCGTCCGGCATAGACCTTGCCGATCTTGTCCTTGTGCTTGCGCGCCGTTTCGATCACGCCACAGGCGCTGGCGTTGATGACGGCCGTGACGCCGCCCGATTGTGCGTAGAACGCATTCTTTTTCGCAGCCATAAGCCCTCCCTAGTTAAGCTTATTTCAATGCGGCGAACGCGCGGTCGCGGATATCCTCGACCGCCCCCAGACCAACGATCTTTCGGTACTGCGGTGCTGTTGTGTCGCCGGTCGCCGCCCAGCGCGAGTAATACTCGACCAGCGGCTGGGTCTGCGAATGATAGACCTCCAGGCGCTTGCGCACCGTCTCTTCCTTGTCGTCGTCACGCTGCACCAGCGGCTCGCCGGTGACATCGTCCTTGCCTTCCACCTTGGGCGGATTGAATTTGACGTGATACGTGCGCCCCGAGGACAGGTGGGCACGCCGGCCACTCATGCGCACGATGATTTCCGCGTCAGGCACATCGATCTCCAGCACGTAGTCGATGGCGACGCCCGCCTGCTTCATCGCCTCGGCCTGGGGGATGGTGCGCGGAAAACCGTCGAACATGTATCCCTTGGCACAGTCGGAGTCCTTGAGCCGCTCCTTGACCATGCCGATGATCACCTCGTCCGGCACCAGCCCGCCGGCGTCCATATATTTCTTGGCCTCCAGCCCGAGCGCGCTGCCGCTCTTGACGTGCGCCCGCAGCATGTCGCCCGTGGAGATCTGCGGGATGCCGAACCTCTCCTTGATGAAGTTGGCCTGCGTGCCTTTGCCCGCGCCTGGTGGCCCCAGAAGAATAAGTCGCATTACCGCCTCACCGAGTGCTCTGATAACTTGAATTCTTTGGTGTTTTAATGCCGCCCCGCCCGCGGCCGCAACCTTACCTTCAAAATCGTCCGTGGTCAAACTGGCGCCGCACCCGCTCCAGGTCCTCCTGCGTGTCCACGCCCGCTTCGGGCGCGTGCTCCAGCGGAACGACGCGGATCGGAAAGCCATACCACAGCGCCCGCAACTGCTCCAGCGCCTCCCAGGTCTCGATCGGCGCCGGCGCAAGCGAGGCGTAGTGCCGGAGGAAGCCGGCGCGGTAAGCGTACAGCCCCACGTGCCGCTGGGCCGGCAGTGCCGCCGGCAGGCGCTGGCGCGAAACGGCGAAGGCATCGCGCGCGTAGGGGATGGGCGCGCGGCTGAAATAGAGCGCCCTGTCGCTTGCGTCGCAGACGACTTTCACGACATTGGGATTAAAGAACTCTTCGGCGCTGGTCAGCGGATGGCTGGCGGTCGCGATTGCTGCGTCCGCGTCGGCCTCCAGTTCCGCTGCGACGCGGTCGATCAACTGAGGTTCGATCAACGGCTCGTCGCCCTGCACATTCACCAGCACGTCGGCATCGTTGCAGCCGAGTTGTGCCGCGACTTCGGCCAGACGATCGGTGCCGCTGGGATGATCATCGCGGGTCATCAACGCCCGCAGCCCATGACGCTGCGCCACCGCGGCGATGTCAGGGTGATCGGTAGCGATCCACACCTGGCTCGCGCGGCTCAGCAGCGCGCGCTCGGCAACGCGCACCACCATCGGCTTGCCGGCGATGTCGAGCAGGGGTTTTCCGGGAAGGCGGGTCGATCCGTAACGCGCGGGAACGACGACCTGGAAGGCCACGCGCCGCGCGCCTCAGCCTGCCGCCGCTTCGTCGGGCGACAACTGACGCGCTTCGTCTTCGAGCATGACAGGGATGTCGTCGCGGATCGGATAGGCCAGCTTGCACGCCTTGCACACGAGTTCCTGCTCCGGCTTGCGGTAGTCAAGCGGTCCCTTGCAGATGGGACAAACGAGAATCTCAAGCAGGCGGGCGTCCATTCACCTTCTCCAGGATGACGGCAAGCAGGTCCGGGCTCACTTCTGCGGCCACGGGCAGAACCCAAGTCTCGGGCGGCGCGAAAGGCGCACATTTTACCGCATCTTTTTCTGTCATCAGCAGCGCGTCGCAATCATCGAATGCGAGATCGGTGGCCGTGAAGCGGTGGTGATCGGGAAAGGGATGGGCGATGATGTCCAGGCCGAGCGCAGCCAGCAGGTCGAAGAACCGCTGCGGATTGCCGATGCCGGCCACCGCGTGCACCCGCTTGCCAGCAAACGCCTCGGGCGGTACGCAACGCTGCGGCTCGTGGAGACTGCGCAAAGCGTGCCCGCGCAATTCCATCGCGAACATCCGCCGCGCCCGGCATGCCGGCGGTGCGATGCAAAGTGCGCCGCCATTGATGACAATCGCATCGGCCGCCGCGACGCGAGCGGCAGGCTCGCGCAGGGGCCCCGCCGGCAGCAGCCAGCCGTTGCCGATGCCGCGCTCGTCCATGACCACGATCTCCACATCGCGCGCCAGGCGATAGTGCTGCAGGCCATCGTCACTGATGAGAATCCCGCATTCGGGATGGGCGGCGAGCAGGGCGCGACCGGCCGCCACGCGATCGCGCCCGACCCACATGGGACAGCCGCTGCGGCGGGCAAGCAGCAGCGGCTCATCGCCCACTTCGGCAGGATCGCTTTCCGGGTCCACCGCACGCGGGCCAACGGCATGTCCGCCATAGCCACGGCTGATTATGCCGGGACGATGGCCAGCGAGATGCAACCGTTCGGCGAGCCACAGCACGAGCGGCGTCTTTCCCGTGCCGCCGACGGTGACGTTGCCGACTACGACTACCGGCACCGCCAGACGTTGCGCCGGCAAGATACCAACTCGATAGAGTAGTCGGCGTACCGCGGCGACGACGCCGAACAGCAACCCCAGCGGAGCAAGCAACCAGGCAAGCAGGCCGCGCTGCTGCCACGTGGCGACGATGAACTGCGTCAGTGCCGGGGAACGTCGGGTCGGGGAGGACAAGCGGCACCCGCGGGCCGGTGCGGATCGCCGCCGCTACTTGTGCGCCGGACTCTGCGTGGCGAAGGAGATGCGCGGCAGTCCGGCCTGCTGCGCTGCCTGCATGACATCGACAACGCTCTGGTGCGTCGCCTTGGCATCGGCATTGATCACGACCAGCGGTTCCTTGCGGTCGCCGGCAGCGCGCCGCAGCGCATTGGCGATGTTCTCCACATCGCGCGCGCCGATGGCGGCACGGTCCACCAGAATCTCGCCGCCGGCACTAACGGTGATGTTGATCTCGTTCGGCTGCTCGGGCGTGGTGGCGGCGTCGGCCGTGGGCAGATTGATTTCCAGCCCCGCATACTTGGAATACGTGGTGGTAATCATCAGGAAGATGAGGATCACCAGCAGCACGTCGATCATCGGGATCAGGTTGATCTCCGGTTCTTCCCGCGGTTCGCCGCGCTGGAAGTTCATCGCCGCACTCCTTCAGCCCGCGCGCTGTCCATGCACCAGCTCGACGAGCTTGATCGCCTGCTGCTCCATGTCCACGACGAGGCTGTCCACCCGGGCGCGGAAATGACGATAAAAAATCATCGCGGGAATGGCGATCAGGATGCCGAAACCTGCGTTGTACAGCGCCACGGAGATACCATGCGCCAACTGCTGCGGAGTGCCCGTGCCCGGCGTCTGGGAACCGAAGATCTCGATCATGCCAACGATCGTCCCGAACAGCCCCATGAGCGGACTGATCGAAGCGATCGTGCCGAGCGGATTAAGGAAACGCTCCAGCTCGTGAGTGACGCCACGGCCGGCCTCCTCGATGGCTTCCTTCATGATCTCGCGCGAGCTTTTCACATTGCGCATCCCTGCGGCGAAAATGCGGCCCAGCGCCGAATGGTTGGTCAGGCGACCGAGCATCTCGGGGGTGACACCGTGCTTGCGATAGTCGGTGATCACGCTTTCCAGCAATCCCGGCGGCACGATCTTCGCGCGTCGCAGCGAGATGGTGCGCTCGATGATCAGCGCGACAGCGATAATCGATGCCAATAGCAACGGCCATATCGGCCAACCGGCAGCGCGGAGAATATCGAGCACGCGGAGGACTCCTGAACGATGCGAAAAATAACGGCGAACTTTATCTTGGCCGACGAGTTTGGGCAAGTAATCACCATTAGGGATTCATCCGTTCGGTTATCCACAAAAAGTGTGGATAACTTTGTGAATTGATTTTTGACGGTGCTGCTAAGTTGCGTTCTCGTAAGAGTTTTTCTTACTTCGATTAAAAATGAATCTTTTGTTAAACCCGTGACAAGACAATAGGTTACGTAACATTTTCGGGTGTCTCCGAGCCATTGTGCGGCGCTATCGCCCGATCCACGCGGGGCCGCAGCAAAAAGCCTTGCGCTACAATCGATTCGTGGATGATGCGCTGCTTCCGTTGTCGTCGACTGCCGAACGCGTGCTCACGATTGCAGAGCTCAATCGCAGCGCGCGACAAATTCTGGAAAGCAACTTTCCGCTGTTGTGGGTCGGCGGCGAGATCTCCAACGTCACCCATGCCGCGTCCGGGCATGTCTATTTCTCGCTCAAGGACGACGCCGCGCAGGTACGCTGCGTCATGTTCCGCAGCCGCGCCCAGCTCCTTCCCTTCCGCCTTGCCAATGGCATGCGCGTGGAAACGCGCGCGCTAGTCACACTTTACGAAGCCCGCGGCGATTTCCAGCTCAACGTCGAGACGCTGCGCCGCGCCGGCATCGGCGCACTCTACGAAGCCTTCGCCCGGCTACGCGAGCGCCTGGCTGCGGAGGGTCTGTTCGACGCCCGCCACAAGCGTGCCCTGCCCCGCTATCCCGGCGCCGTCGGCGTCGTGACCTCGCCGCAGGCCGCGGCCCTGCGCGATGTGCTGGCCGCCCTGCGCCGGCGCAGCCCCCATGTGCCTGTCATCGTCTATCCGGTGCCCGTCCAGGGCGATGGCGCCGCGGCAAAGATCGCCGACATGCTGCGCCTGGCAGGCGAGCGCCGCGAGGCCGACGTTCTGATTCTGACACGCGGTGGCGGCAGCATCGAAGACCTGTGGGCATTCAACGAGGAGATCGTCGCCCGCGCGCTGCGTGCCTGTGCGCTGCCCGTCGTCTGCGGCGTAGGTCATGAGCCGGATGTCACCATCGCCGACTTCGCCGCTGATCAGCGTGCGGCGACCCCGACGGCCGCGGCGGAACTGGTGAGCGCCGGCTACTTCGAATCCGTCGAGCGGCTCGAGTGGCTGCGGCAACACTTGCAACGCGGCATGCGGCACGCGCAGGAGGCGCGCATGCAGCGCGTCGATCTGCTTGCGCACCGTCTTGTCCATCCGGGCGAACGCCTGCGACACGACCGCCAGCGGCTGGAGCATCTGCGCCAACGACTGCGCACGGCTACGACGCTGCGCGTACGCGCCGCGGCGGACGCACTGAACCAGCTCAACCTGCGCCTGGCACGGCGGCAGCCGCAACTGAAACAGATGCAGGAACGGCTCACGCACCTGAAGCACAGAATGAACGCCGCCGTACAAGCCACATGCCAGCGCCGCCGCGCCGCCCTGGAAGCAATCGTTACCCACCTCGCCCACCTCAATCCCCAGGCTGTACTCGGCCGCGGCTACAGCCTCGTGCGCGATGCCAACGGCAATATCGTGCACTCCAGCGCCCAAGTGGAAACCGGCGCGGAATTGCACGTGCAGTTCGGCACGGGATGGGCAAAATCGAAAGTCACGCAGAAGGGGTAAGCAGAAGTCGCCGTGCCGTCCCGGTTGTCATGCCCCCATTTCCCGACTAAAATACTCAAGCTCTAATCACAGGAGACAGCACATGGAACACACCCTGCCCCCGTTGCCCTACGCGATGGATGCGCTGCAGCCGCATATCTCGAAGGAAACGCTGGAATTTCACTACGGCAAGCATCATCAGACCTATGTCACCAACCTCAACAACCTGATCAAGGGCACCGAGTTCGAGAACGCCGGCCTGGAGGACATCATCAAGAAATCCTCCGGCGGCATCTTCAACAACTCCGCCCAGGTGTGGAATCACACCTTCTTCTGGCACAGTATGAAGCCCGGCGGCGGCGGTGCGCCGAGCGGCGCGCTGGCCGATGCCATCAACCGGAAGTGGGGCTCCTTCGACGAGTTCAAGAAGACGTTCAAGACTTCCGCTGTCGGAAACTTCGGCTCCGGCTGGACCTGGCTCGTGCGCAAGAGCGACGGCTCGGTGGACATCGTCAATACGAGCAACGCCGCCACACCGCTCACCACCGACAACAAGGCGCTGCTGACCATCGACGTTTGGGAGCACGCCTACTACATCGATTACCGCAACCGCCGGCCGGACTTCGTGGACGCCTTCCTGAACAGCCTCGCCAACTGGGACTTCGCGGCGAAGAACCTCGGCAGCTGATCACCGCGGTCGCTCAAAGACAACAAAGTCGCGCCCCAACCCCAAGGCCGGCACGCATCGCGCGTCAGGCCGAACAGAGCGCACGGCCCTCGAATCGCAAGGTTCGGGGGCTTTTTCACCTTGAAGCCTCAGGTCAGCGCAGACGCGGAGGACGCAGCGCAGAGCCTAGGACTTGTCACGTCTGCGTGCATCATCGTCGGGTCGGCAAGGGAACCTGTCGAGGTGCATGCCGGCGCCATCATCGGGAGGAAGGACATGAAAAACCGCAAGGCCCTGATCAAGCCCTATCGCATCAGCCACGGCAAGCGTTTCCGTCTGAGCGACATCGATCCCGCCGACACCGGTGCGCTGCAATCCGAGGACAAGGATGAATCCCGCGAACAACTGGCGCTGGGTGTGCGCATGCTCGCCGAATTGCAGGACAAGCTCTACGCCCAGGACCGCTGGGCGGTGCTGCTCATCTTCCAGGCCATGGACGCCGCGGGCAAGGACAGCACCATCGAGCACGTCATGTCCGGTGTCAATCCCCAGGGCTGCCAGGTCTATTCCTTCAAGGCGCCCTCCAGTGAGGAGCTGGACCACGATTTTCTCTGGCGCACCAGCCGCTGCCTGCCCGAGCGCGGACGCATCGGGATCTTCAATCGCTCGTTTTACGAGGAAGTGCTGGTGGTGCGCGTGCACCAGGAACTGCTCGCCCGCCAGAAGCTGCCCCCGCATTTGGTTACGAAGAAGATCTGGAAACAGCGCTACGAAGACATCAACAACTTCGAGCGCTACCTGTCGCGCAACGGCGTGCTCATCCGGAAATTCTTCTTGCATGTGTCGAAGGAGGAGCAGAAGCAGCGCTTCCTGAGCCGCCTCGACGAGCCCGAGAAGAATTGGAAGTTCGCCGCCGCCGACGTCGCCGAACGCAGTCACTGGGACGACTACATGCAGGCCTACGAGGACATGATCCGCGCCACCGCCACGCCCGAAGCGCCCTGGTTCGTCGTGCCCGCCGACAACAAGTGGTATACGCGTCTGGTGGTGGCGGCAGCCGTCGTCGATGCCCTCGACTCCCTGGGTCTGCACTACCCTCAGGTCGACGCCGCCCGGCGCGACGAGCTGGCCGCGGCGCGCGCGGCGCTCGTTCAGGAGAAATCCCGGACGAGGAAGTGAGCCGTGAGCAAGCGCGGCGTCTTCGTCGGTCTGAGCACCATCGACATCGCCTACCTGGTCGATCGGGTGCCGCGCAGCGACGAGAAGATCGTCGCCGGCGAACAACTGGTCGCGGCCGGCGGCCCGGCAACGAACGCTGCGATCACCTTCGCCCATCTGGGCGGCCAAGCAACGCTTGTCGCGCCGCTCGGCCGCCACCCGCTGGTGGCGATTCAGGAAGCGGAGCTCGCCGCCTTCGGCGTGGGCGTCGCGCGTCACGGCCGGGACCGGGCGCCTGCGCTGGCCGTGTCCTCCATATTCGTCACAAGAGCATCGGGCGAGCGTGCCGTCGTGTCCGTCAACGCCTCACAGGCGCAGGCGATCCCGGACGACTTCGATCTGTCGCCCGTCGATGACGCCGACATTGTCCTGGTGGACGGCCATCACATGGCGCTGTGTGTGGCCGCCGCCGCGCGCGCCCGGCGGCAGGGCGTGCCGGTGGTGTACGACGGCGGAAGCTGGAAACCGGGCAACGATGCTCTGCTTGCCCACATCGATGTCGCCATCTGCTCTGCCGACTTCATGCCGCCGGGCTGCGGCGACGAAGACGCGGTGTTCGACTACCTGATCTCTCGCGGCGTGACGCGGGCGGCCATCACCCGTGGCGCCCGGCCGGTGGTATTCCGAACCACGACGGAGCACGGCGATGTTGCAGTGCCGGCCGTCGACGTCGCGGACACCCTGGGCGCGGGCGATATCTTCCACGGCGCCTTCTGTTTCCACTATCCCGAACGGGGATTCGCCGACGCACTTGCCACCGCTGCACGCATCGCCGCGCACTCCTGTACACGCTTCGGCACCCGGGCGTGGATGGGTGCCGGTTAGCACGCAGCCGGCCTCACGCGAGCCACAGCGGCGGCTCGTCCATGAGCGCGATCTGCTCGCGTAATTCCAGAATGCGATCCTGCCAGTAGCGCTGGGTGTTGAACCAGGGAAAGGCGACGGGAAACGCCGGGTCGTCCCAGCGGCGCGCGATCCAGGCGCTGTAGTGGATCAGGCGCAGCGTGCGCAAGGCTTCGAGCAGATGCAGTTCGCGCGGATCGAACTCGGCGAAGATCTCGTAGCCGGCCAGGATGTCGGCCAACTGCCGCGCCATGGCGGCACGCTCGCCGGAGAGCAACATCCATAGATCCTGCACCGCCGGCCCCATGCGGCTGTCGTCGAAGTCGACAAAATGCGGACCATCGTCGGTCCACAGTACGTTGCCGCCGTGGCAGTCGCCATGCAGGCGCAATTGACGCACCGCGCCAGCGCGCTCGAAGCAGCGGCGCGCACCCGCCAACGCCTGGTCGACGACGCTGCGCCAGGCGTCGATCAAGTCCGGCGGAATGAAGTCGTGGGCGAGCAGATAGTCGCGCGGCTCCTCGCCGAAGCCGGCGATGTCCAGCACCGGCCTTTCGCGGAAGGCGGCGGCTGCGCCGACTGCATGGATGCGCCCGATGAACCGCCCCAGCCACTCGAGCGTGTTGCGATCGCTCAGTTCCGGCGCCCGCCCGCCCCGGCGCGGGAACACGGCGAAGCGAAAGCCGGCGAACTCGTGCAGCGTCGCCCCGCCGGCCAGCGGCAGCGCCGCCACGACCGGAACCTCGCGCGCGGCCAGTTCCTGCACGAAGGCGTGCTCCTCGAGAATGGCGGCATCGCGCCAGCGGCGCGGCCGGTAAAACTTGGCCACGACGAAGCCGGAGGGCGCTGCACCGACGCCTACCTCGAGTCCGATCTGGTAGACGCGGTTCTCGTAGCTGTTCAGCGCCAGCAGGCGACCATCGGGACGCAGGCCGACGCTTTCCAGCGCGTCCAGGATGCGCTCCGGCGTCAGTCCGGCAAAGGGTGGTTCGTCGCTCGCTTCCATACCGCCATTGTACGTCCCCGCTGCGCGCGCCCTGCACCGGGCACGTCACCGCCGCCATACCAGCGTGCGGTTGTTCGCCGGCATCGCCAGGTCCTCGACGAGCGTCAGGCCGAGACCGCGCGCCAGCGCGTCGACGGCTTCGACGTCGCGGATGCCGCTTGCCGGGTCGCGCGCGCGCAACATGGCGTCGAAGCGTGCGTTGCTCGCCGAGGTGAAATCCCCGCGATAGTTGAACGGCCCGTAGATGCACAACGTCGCGTCCTCTTCAAGCACCTGCCCGATGCCCTCGAACATGCTCTCGACCGCCGGCCAGGAAATGATGTGCAGCGTATTGGCGCTGAACACGGCGTCATAGCGCGCCTCGGGCCAGGCGTGCGTCGCGACGTCCAGCGCCAATGGCGGCAGGACGTTTGCCGTGCCGACCTCGGCAATCCAGGCGAGAATGCCAGCGTGATTGCCCGGCAGGTCGCTCGTCTGCCAGAGGAGATGGGGCAGCGCGGCGGCGAAGTGGACCGCATGCTGCCCCGTGCCGCTGCCGATCTCCAGCACCGAGCGGCAGTCGGCGAAGGCGCGCCGCAGAACGTCCAGTATCGGCCCGCGGTTGCGCTCGCAGGCTTCGGAGAAGGGTTTCATGTCATGAGCGACCCGGCCGTGGGCCGCCTTCGGGCGGCGGCCCCGACGTTTTCCGAACGCCTCGTATAATTCAGGGAAAAGCAGCGGTCCGCAAACTCGCTGAAGCCGCGTCGTCGGAGCGGCGTTCGCACGGGCGCGGATATGCGCATGCACCGGGAGGCACGCCAGTGAGCATTCTGGACTGGATGTGGCGAAGGGAAAACGCGCCGACCGGCGCCGCCGGCCGGCGGGCAAGCGACGCGATCGAGCAGATCGTTCAGACTGCCAACCCACGTCTGCGGTTGGCCAGGCGCTATCGCGATCGCCTGGCGCCGGCGGTCGACGCGCTGTTGGCCTACGCCGACGCCTGTGCCGAGATGTTCGCGCCGCCACGGCCGGCAAGCGCGGCGAACTGGGCCAGCGACCCGGCCCTGAACGCGTTCTTCGCCACCAGCGAGGACCTGACCCAGGCCTTTGCCCGTTCGCGTGAATTGCGCGCCTACTTCGATCGCCTGCCCGAGGCGACGCAGGCCGTGGCCGTGCTCGGCATGGCGCTGGACGAGCGCCAGGTCACGGGCATAGGCATGGCGGGCGACATTCTGCATAGCGGTGCCGCCAGCACGACTCTGAGCTTCTCCGATCACCGCGTGCGCATCTGCACCGACTCCGAAGCGGCGCTGCGCAAGGCGCTTGCCGCCCGCATCGTCGAACAAATGGCGCTGCAGGCGCTGTCGTGCATCACCGCCAGCGAATCGAGACGCCGGCAGCTCGAGGGCGAGCGCGGCGCGCTGGCAGCACGGCTGCGTCTGTTGCAACGCCAAGACGTCGGCCTCGATCCTATGTTCGGCGCAAGACCGCAGGGCGATCGGCGGGAATGGCGCAAGCTGGAAGCGCAACTGGCGCGCAACGAGCGGGAGTTGCAGGCCGTGGGCACCGGCGCTGACACACTCGAGCGTCAGCTGGAACAAGTGCGCGAAATCCTCTCCGAGCCACACCAGCACGTCGGCGTCGCAACGCGACGCGTACGTCTGACGCGCATGAATGTGGTGCTCACGGCAGCGACGGCCGAGCCGAGCAGCGAAATAGAATTCCAGATCGTGCGCTACGGCGGCAACCGGCACGTACGGGCCGTGGTCGCGGTGCGCTACGCGCGCAGCGAGCTGCCACCGCCCGCGCAGGCGATGAACGAGTCGGTGCTCAAGGAACTCGATCCGGCCGGGTTCCCGACCAAGCACGGCGGCTGACCCACGCGGCGGATCGAAGCGCGCTCTGCAGCCCTTCTTGCCCCGGCGTTCTCTGTGTCCTGGGCGGCGGATTCAGTGCGCCGAATAGATGTTGCGCACGTATTCGTCCACCATGCGCGCAGCACAGAAGCGCGGGCCGACGGTGCGCAGGGACGCCTTGATGCGCGCCACCCAGCCGCGGGGAATGCCGGCGCCGTCTCGGGTGTAGAACATCGGAATCACCTCGCGCTCGAGCAGGTCGTAGAGCGACGCGGCGTCGCGCGCGTCCTTGACCGCGGTGTTTGCGTCCTCGGTGCCGTCGATCGCCCAGCCGTTGCTGCCGTCATAGGCTTCGGCCCACCAACCGTCGAGCACGCTCAGATTGAGCGTGCCGCTGAAGGCCGCCTTCATGCCGCTGGTACCGCTCGCTTCCAGCGGTGGACGCGGCAGATTCACCCACACGTCACAGCCGGAGGTGAGGATGCTCGACAAGCCGATGTCATAGTCCTCGATGAAGGCGATGCGTCCGCCGACGCGCGGGTCGCCCTTCAACCCGAACATCTGCACGACCAGCCGCTTGGCGTCGTCGTCCCGGGGGTGGGCCTTACCGGCGTAGAGGAGCTGCATCGGGCGCGGGCCGTCGAGCAGGCGCAGGAAGCGCTCCGGATCCTGGATCAGCAAATGCAGCCGCTTGTAGGTCGCCATCCGGCGCGCAAAGCCCAGAGTCAGCACGTCGGGGTCGAACTTGATGGCGGCCTTCATCACGTATTCCATGGTGTCGCCGCGCGTCAGGCGGTCCGTTACCGTGCGCGACTTCACCCAGCCGATCAGGCGTTGGTTGATGGCCCGGCGCACCGCCCACAGTTCCTCGTCGGGGATCTTGTCCACCGCCTTCCACGTCGCGGGATCGGCGACCCGATCCGGCTTCGACCAGCCGTGATCGAGGTGGCGGTCGAGAAGCTCACGCATGAGCGGCGACATCCAGCTCAGCACGTGGGCGCCGTTGGTGACATGGGTGATGGGCACTTCGTCCACACCGCGGCCGGGATACAGGCCCTGCCACATGCGGCGTGCCACGGCGCCGTGGATTTGGCTGACGCCGTTGCAAGAGCGGCTGACCCGGATCGCCAGCGCCGTCATGCCGATGGGCTCGTGGTAGTTGTTCGGGGTGATGCGTCCCAGATCGAGCAGGCTCTCGACATCGGTGCGCAGTTGCTGCGCCACGCCTGGAAACACCGCGGCGATTTCCTCGCGCGAGTAACCCTCGTTGCCGGCCGGCACCGGTGTATGCGTCGTGAATACGATGCGCCTGCGCACGTGCTCGACCGCGGTGTGGAAGGGCGTGCCGTGGGCGACTTCGCGGCCGACCAGTTCCAGCGCCGCGGTGGCCGGATGCCCCTCGTTCATGTGTATGACCGACGGCACGATGCCCAGCGCACCGAGCGCACGCACACCGCCGACCCCCAGCAGCGCGTACTGCGCCAGGCGAATTTCGCGATTGCCCTCGTACAAGCGCGAGGTGATGAAGCGCTGTTTGGGGGTGTTCTCGCGCAGTTCCGTGTCGAGAAGAAACAGCGGCACGCGGCCGACGTCGACGCGCCAGAGGTGGGCCGATACTTCCTCGCCCCAGATCGGCACTTTGACCACAACCGGCCGGCCGTCGTCGCCGGTCACTTTGGTGCACGGACGCCGCTCGGGATCCGTTTCATACCAGTATTCGTGCTGCCAGCCGCCGGCATCGACGCGCTGGTGGAAGTAGCCCTGACGGTAGAGCAGGCCGACGCCGACCATGGGCAGGGCCTGGTCGGAGGCTTCCTTGAGGATGTCGCCCGCGAGCACGCCCAGACCGCCCGAATACACCGGCAGACAGCGGTGCAGGCCGAACTCGGCACAGAAGAACGCGATGGGATGCCGCGTGTTGATGGCCTCGCCGATCTCGCGCGCCGGCCGCGCCGCGTCCTCTTCCAAGGCATCGCGCAAGGCTTCCACGCGCGCGACGATTTTCGGGTCCATGGCGGCGCGCTCGAGGTGCTCCTGCCGCGCCTCGACCAGAAAACGCACGGGATTCTGACGGCACAAGCGCCATCGATAAGCATCGATGTCGCGGAAAACCTGCTCGCCATCAGGATGCCAGACCCAGCCGAAGTTGTAGGCAACCTGCGCCAAAGGCGCCAGCCGAGCCGGCACGAATCGGGCAAGAGCCTGCGCCGCCCGTCTCAAGTCCCTGGCACCGCTTCGTATTCCTTCTTTCTTTCCGTGCATGGACGATCCTCCCTAGAGATCTGTGCCGCGCCCTCGTCGGGTGCGCGGCACCCGGGGGCGTCTTGGAAGACGGAACACCGAAGGTGGGAAGCGTACTGCAAGATGGCGGCGCAGGAAAGCGTCGCGGCAACAATTTTCACTCGCTGCGGCTCGCGGCGTACGGCCCGGCGCGCTGCAGCCGCAGGATCATCCAGGGCCCGAGCAGTGCCCCGAAACCCAATGACGCCCATGCCAGTCCCCAGGGCAGCACGCTCGCGCCGCCGTATGCCGCGCGGCCGAAATCGAGGATCGCCCCGAAGAGGACGGGACTGACTGCGCCCGCGCCAAAGCCCAGCACCGAGCGCACCGAGTAGGCCGCGCCGAGTCGCTGCGGCGGCACGACCTCCGCCAGCGCCGTGGAATACACCGACGAGTCCGCGATGGCTGCCAGGTTGTAGAACAACGCCATCGCCGTCAGCAGCCACAGCGGCAGGGCGATCATCCAGCCGAAGGCAAAGGAACAGGCGAGACTGGCGCAGCTCATGATCAGCATGACGCGCGGGCGCCCCAGCCGGTCCGAGAGCGTGCCGCCGACGACGCTGCCCAGCACGCTGACCAAGTGCGACAGCGCCGCCGCGGCGATGCCGCCGCTCGTCGTGGTGGCGCCGCTCGCGGCTGCGGCCGCCGCAAGGTATGCCGGTAGCCACGCCCACATGCCCAGAAGTTCCCAGCAGTGGAAGGTATAGGCGAGGATGCAGGCCATGGCCCGGCCATCGCGCAGCACGGCTGCGATGGAGGCGAATTGCCCGCGCGGCGGCGCAGCGGAGTACACCTGATTCGGCACCTCCCGCGACGCCAGACGTGCGCAGACCGTGCCGAACACCGCGCCGGCGGCCGCGACGGCCAGCCCGATGCGCCAGGCATCGGCGGGCAGCAGGCTGATGACGCCGAGGGAGGCCGCGTAACCCAGCGAGCCTGCGGCGAGGAACAAACCCATTGCCCGGCCACGCCGCGCCGGCGCCGCTTCCTGGAAGATCAGCGCCAGACCCGGCGTGTACGATCCGCCCGAGCACAGCCCCGCCAGCCCATAGAGCAGCAGCGCGGAGAGGAACCCGTCGGCGAGCGAGGCGAAGGCTAGGGCGGCGGCCGATGCGACGACGCTCGAAGCGAGAAAGGTGCGCCGTGCGCCGTAGCGGTCGGCAAGGAAACCGACGCCGAACAGCGAGGTGAGGAAACCGGCGTGCCAGGCGCTCTGGATCGACCCCGCCTGGGAGGCCGACATCCCCCACTGCAACGTCACCGCCGGCAGAATGCCGGAATAGGCAGAGAAAATAAGCGAATGGCCGAACCGGCTCAGGCACAGCCAGAGGAGCCAACTCCCGGAGGATCGGTCAGTCATCCGAAGAAACCTGCTTCACCGCAGAGGACACAGAGAAAAAACAGTCCTTGGAGCAACCCGACCACCAACTTTTTCGGTAACTAATCGATTTTCGCCTCCCTTGATTTCCTCTGCGTCCTCCGCGTCCTCTGCGGTGCTTTGCATTGTTTGCACGTACGCCTCACCGGAACGCCTCCCCGCTCAGCACGGCCTTGGCCAGCGCCGGGGGCACGGGTGCGTAGTGATCGAACTCCATGGTGAACTGGCCCCGCCCCTGGGTGGCGGAGCGCAGTTCCGTGACATAGCCGAACATCTCGGCCAAGGGCACCTGCCCCATCACCGCCTCCATGCCGCCGGGATGACTGTCCACGTTCTGGATCTCGGCGCGCCGGGCCACCAGTTGCGCCAGCACGGCGCCGGTGTACTCATGGGGCACGAGCACTTCGATGCGGAACACCGGCTCGAGCAGCGTCGGCTCGCCCTGCCGCAGGCCGTCGCGGAACGCCGTCGTGGCGGCGGTGCGAAAGGCGATGTCGGTGGACTCCGTGGCGTGGCTCGAGCCGCCGATGAGACGCACCGCCACGTCGGTAACGGCGTAGCCCGCCAGCACGCCGCTGTGCGCCGCGGCCCGCACGCCCTGCTCTACGGCGGCAACGAAAGGCGCCGGGATGAGCGAGGCGCTGACCGCGTTGTCGAAGTGCACGCCGGTGCCGGGTTCGCCGGGCGCCAGGCTCAGAATGACATGGCCATACTGGCCGCGGCCGCTGGCGAGATGCACGAACTTGCCCTCCACCTCCGGTACCGGCCGGGCGATGGTCTCCTTGTAGGCAACCAGCGGCCGGCCCACCAGCGCCTGCACGCCGTATTCGCGGCGCAGCCGCTCCAGCAGCACTTCCAGGTGCAGCTCGCCCATGCCGGCGACGACGGTCTGGCCGGATTCCTCGTCAACGCCGAGATGGAAGGTCGGGTCTTCCTCGGTCAGCTTGCGCAGCGACTGCTCGAGACGCTCGTGGTCGGCGGCCGTCTTCGGTTCGACGACGGCACGGATCACCGGCTCGGGAAAACTGATCGCCTCCAGCACGACCGGACGTTCCGGCGCGCACAACGTATCGCCGGTGAGCGTACGGTTGAGGCCCAGGATCGCAGCGATGTCGCCGGCATGGATGCTGTCCACGTCCTCGCGGTGGTTGGCGTACATGCGCAGCAGGCGCGCGACGCGCTCCTTGCGACTGCGCGTGGCGTTGTGCACGGCCATGCCGGCGCGCATCACGCCGGAGTAGACGCGCACATAGGACAGGTGACCGACGTAGGGATCGGCGGCAATCTTGAACACCAGCGCCGCCAGCGGCTCACCGTCCTCCGGCCGCAGCGCCACCGCACCGCCGCCGGCGGGGTCGATGCCCTGCACGGCGCCGACATCGAGCGGCGAGGGCAGGAAGTCCACCACGCCGTCGAGCAGCGGCTGAATGCCGACATCGCGCAAGGCGGCGCCGCAAAACACCGGGAACAACCGGTTGGCGAGCGTCGCCCGGCGCAGCGCGGCGCGCAATGCGGGAGCGTCTGGCGGCTCGCCGGAGAGGTAACGCTCCAGCAGAACGTCGTCCGCCTCCGCCACCCGCTCGATCAGAACGGCACGGGCAGCCTCGGCCGCGGCGCGCAGCCCGACGGGGATTTCCGTTTGCTCGGGCGGCCGTCCCATTTCGCCGCACCAGCGCAGCGCCGTCATGGTGACCAGATCGACGACGCCCTCGAATTCACCCTCCTGCCCGATGGGCAATTGCAAACAGGCGGTGGCCGCGCCCAGGCGCTCGCCGATGCTCGCCACGGCGCGCTGGAAGTCGGCGCCGACACGGTCCATCTTGTTTACGAAACACAGCCGCGGCACGCGATGGCGCTCGGCCTGGCGCCACACCGTTTCGCTCTGCGGCTGTACGCCATGCACGGCGTCGAAGACGACGACGCAGCCGTCGAGCACGCGCAGCGCACGCTGCACCTCGGCGGTGAAATCGATATGTCCAGGCGTGTCGATCAGATTGATGACGCAATCGCGCCACTGGGCCGTGATGGCGGCGGAGACGATGGTGATGCCGCGCTCGCGCTCCTGCTCCATCCAGTCGGTGACCGTGGTGCCCTCGTCCACGGAGCCGAGGCGATGTGTGCGCCCCGTGTGAAACAGGATACGGTCAGTAGCGGTAGTCTTGCCGGCGTCGATGTGGGCTATGACGCCGATATTGCGCAGATGGGCGAGCGTTGGCGGCGGCACGGGCACGAGTCATGATTGCGGCGGGTCCACATTGTCGCCGAAACGCGTGGCGATGTCGCGAAACTCGTCCGTGATCTCGAACATGGCGTCCACCACCGCCGGATCGAAGTGGCTGGCGCGTTGGGCGGCAATGGCACCGAGCGCGTGCTCGTGGGAATAGGCGTCCTTGTAGACGCGCCGGGAAATCAAGGCGTCATAGACATCGGCCACGGCCATCAGCCGCGCCGACAGCGGAATCGCCTCGCCGGCCAGCCCCTCGGGATAGCCGCTGCCGTCCCACCACTCGTGGTGGCTGTAGGCGATCTCGCGCGCATGCCGCAGGAAGGATGCATTGGCGTCGCCCAATTCCTGCTCGGCGCTGGCGATGGCCGCGCGTCCGTACTCGGTGTGCCGCTTCATCACCTGCCACTCGTCATCCGTCAGCTTGCCCGGCTTGAGGAGGATGGCATCGGGAATGGCGACTTTGCCGACGTCGTGCAGCGGCGCCGACCTGAACAGCAGGCACACGGTCTCGTCGTCCAGCTGGTCGCGGTAGCGCGGTTGCTCGCGCAGTTGCAGCGCCAGAGCACGGACGTAGTTCTGGGTGCGCCGGATGTGGTTGCCGGTTTCGTCGTCGCGTGCCTCGGCAAGCGCGCAAAAGGCGCTGATGGTGGCGGACTGGGCAGCGGAGATCTCCTGCTCCTGGCGCACCAGCTCGTGCGACTGGCGCACGATCTCCGCGGTGCGCTCGGCCACCAGGCGCTCCAGATCCTCGTTGCGCAGGCGCAGCAGCGCAGAGGCACGGGCGAGCTCGAGATGGTTGCGCACGCGCGCCAGCACCACCGGCGGCGAGAAGGGCCGGTGAATGAAATCCTCGGCGCCCAGCGACAGGCCGCGGGTCTCGTCGGCCACACCGTCGAGGCTGGTGAGGAAGATCACCGGGATGTCGCGCGTGCGCGGCGACCCTTTCAATCGCCGGCAGATCTCATAGCCGTCCAATCCCGGCATCATGACATCGAGCAGGATCAGATCGGCAGCGCCGCCGCCGTGCAGGTAATCGAGCGCCTGCAACCCGTCGCTCGCCGTATGCACGTCGTAGTGCGCACCAAGCAGATCCTCCAACACCAGCAAGTTGTCGGGCTGATCATCGACGATCAGCAGACGGGCACTACTTTCCGTCAAGGCATGCACGTCAGTTCCTTCAGGGAGTATTCCCCACGGTGGCCGGCGCGTCGCGCCCAACCAGTTCTCCGAGCAGCGCCTCGACCGCCTGGGACAGTTGCTCGGCGAGCTGCCAAGCATCCGGTCTGGCAGCCCGCGCCGCCTCCTCGGTCGCGGCGGCGAGCGCCTGCAGGCGGACCGCGACGAGATTGCCGGCGCTGCCCTTCAGCTTGTGGGCAATGAAGACAAGCGTATCGAGATCCTGTTCGACGATAGCCTGCCGCAAACGCGCCGGCGTCTCGGCATGGGTTTCCGCCGCGGTGATTAGCAGGCGGTCGATGAATGCCTGCTTGTTTTTGTAGCGGGCCGACAGCGCAATGCGATCGATCAGCGCCGCGTCGGCGGGTACAGTCGCGCCGTCCTGGGCGGCGGACGGTGCGGGCGCGGCGGCCACGGCGCCCTCGCCGCCCGCATGCCGGCGACGGCGCAGGATGGCCGCGACCAGAGCGTCGATGTCGACCGGCTTGGCAATGTGCTCCACCATGCCGGCGGCAAGGCAACGGGCGCGCTCCTCGGGCATGGCATGGGCGGTCAGTCCGATCACGGGCAGATTCGCGTCCAGGGCGAGGATGCGCCGCGCCGTTTCGTAGCCGTCGATGCCCGGCATCTGGATGTCCGTCAGCACGATATCGAACGCAGAGCCACCCTCCCGCTCGATGCGCGTCAGCGCCTGCCGGCCGTCATGGGCAAGGCTGAGCTGCGCGCCTTCGCGCTCAAGGATTTCCTCCAGTACCAGGCGATTGACCTCGTTGTCCTCGACCGCCAGCACGCGCACGCCCGCCAGTCGCGACGCCAAGGCCGGCGCTTCCTGTCCGGGTGCCGTGGCGCGGCATGCCGCGAGCAACTGGCGCGCGCGCAGGGGCCGCTCGATCAACTGCACCTGTTCGCGCAAGGACAGCGGCACGGACTCGCTCAGACCCGGCGTAGCGATTAGCGCCAGTCGCCGGCCGCTCGCCGCGCGCTCGCCCGCCCGGTCGAGTTGCGTCTTGTCCAGCACGCGCGCATCCAGCGCCACCAGCGCGGCTTCGGTGGCCAGCGCCTCGTCCGGTGCCATCACCGCGACGCCGGCCCCAATCGATTCCAGGGCACGCCGCACGCGATCGGCCTCGGGCGCGGGCAGGCCGGCCAGAACGATCCGCTCACCGTCCGCCACCACGGGGGCACTGGCCCCTGCGAGCGGTAAGCGCACGGTGAAGCAGGCGCCATCGTCCAGGCGGCTGTCCACGTGGATCGATCCACCCATCATGTCGACCAACCGCTTGCTGATGGCGAGCCCCAGCCCGGTACCTCCGAAGCGGCGCGTGGTGGAACCGTCCGCCTGCTCGAAGGGCTGGAACAGCCGCGCCACCTGATCCTCGCCCATGCCGATGCCGCTGTCGGCAACGCGCAGAACCAGCTCGTCGCCCTCCCGGCATACTGCGAGGTCCACGTGCCCCCGCTCGGTAAACTTCACGGCGTTGGAAAGGAGGTTGACCAGCACTTGGGACAGGCGCAGCGCATCGCCCTGGCAGCGCTGCGGCAAATCGGCGGCCTCATGCACATTGAATGCCAATCCCTTGTCGAAAGCGGCGGCAGCGCTGAGATGCACGGCGCGGTCGATGGCCATGCCCAGATCGAACGGTGCACGTTCCAACTCCAGCTTGCCGGCTTCGATCTTGGAGAAGTCGAGGACGTCGTTGACGATGCCCAGCAGCAGTTGCCCGGAATCGAGGATGCGGTGGAAGGTATGCTGGGCACGTCGCCCGACGCTGTCGCGCATGCCCACCTGGGCCAGGCCGAGCACGGCATTGAGCGGCGTGCGGATTTCGTGGCTCATGTTGGCGAGAAATTCGCTGCGCACCGCAGCCAGGCGCCTTGCCTCGGCCAGCGCTTCGGCCTGGGCCCGCTCGGCCGCCTTGCGCTGCGTAACGTCCAGCAGCAGTCCGATGACCGCCGGCCTGCCGTCATGCACGATCGCACGCCCATAGACTTCGACGTTCATGCGCGTGCCGTCCTTGCGCAGGGCCGTAAACTCGTACTGGATGCCGTCGGCTGTACCGGACTCCCGCGCTTTCACGTTGCGCCGCACGGTGTCGCGGTCCTCCGGCGCGACGAGGTCGAGAACCGAGATGCGATCGACGATCTCTTCGGGCGAGCCATAACCGAGCACGGTTGCAAAGGCCGGATTGACGTAGCGGAAATACCCACCCTGGATGATGTAGATTCCTGCCAGGGCCTGCTCGACCAGCCCGCGGAACCGGCTCTCCGCCTCGCGCACGGCGGCCGTGCGCAGGGCCACCAACTCCTCCAGATGGGTCTTGTGCGCCTGCAGCGCCTGCTGCGCCTCGCGCGCCTCGGTGACATCCTGGCTCATGCCGACGGCCTTGACCGGCCGTCCCTCCTGGTCGTAGACGATCTCGGCCTTGACGTGCAGCCAGCGCACGGCCCCGTCGAGCAGGATGCGGTGCTCCATGTCGTAGCCGCCGCTGCGCAGCGCCTGCTGCCATGCCGTGCGCATGGCAGCGCGATCGTCCAGATGCAGGATCGCGAACAACTCTTCGGCGAGATGAACGCCCGGCGCCCAGCCAACCAGCCGCGCGCCCTCCTCCGACGCCGTGACCGTACCATCGACGAGATCCGCCGACCAGCCGCCGACGCGCGCCATGCTCTGGGCGCGCGCCAGCATCGCCTCGCTTTCGCGCAGCGCGATCTCCGCTAACTTCCTGACCGAGATGTCGGCATGGCTCACGACGACACCCCCGTCGGGGCCCTGGAGCGGAGATACCTTCATCTCGAACCAACGTTGCTGCGCCGGGGAATGGCACGGGTACTCGATGGTGAAGAACGGCTCGTCGCCGCCCAGCACCCGACCGATCCCCGCCAGCGCGCGGGTCGCCACGTCGTCGGCTCCCAAGCCGCGGCAGGCATCGAGATAGTTCAGGCCCACGCCCCGGGTCGTGACTTCGTTGGCCCCGTTGGCGGAGGCGAATTCTTGCCAGGCCGCATTTACGTGAATGATCCGTCCGCGCCCGTCGAGCACGGCGATGGCGCTGCGCAGCGAATCCATCACCGAGCGGGTGAGCAGCTCGCTTCGGCGCAGCGCCGCCTCGGTGCGCTGGCGTTCGGTGATGTCCGCCAGATTGACGATGACATGGAGTGCGCCGCCGATCTGCACCGGTCCGAGACTGATCTCGGCCGGAAATTCGCTGCCGTCGCGGCGCAGGGCAAAAAGCTGGCGACCGCGCCCCATCGGGCGCACCGCCGGTTGCGCGGCAAAGGCGCGGCGCAGTTCGCCGTGTTCGACGCGGAACCGCTCGGGCACGAAACTCTCGACAGTCAGTCCGACGAGATCGTCCGGAACATACCCGAGCAGCGCACCGGCGCGGGCGTTGGCGCGCACGATGTTGCCGGCGCCGTCCACGACCAGCATGGCGTCGGGCGCGGTATCGAGGATCAAGTTCGCCCGCGCCTCGCTTTCGCGCAGCGCTTGTTCCGCCCCACGGCGCGCGCGGCGATCCTCGGCGTCTTTCAGACTGCGCTCGATCGCCGGCACCAGCCGGAGCAGGCGGTCCTTGAGGATGAAATCGCTCAATCCGCGCTTGAGCAGATCGACCGCCTCTTCCTCGCCGACGCTGCCGGACACGAGGATGACCGGAACATCGGGCAATCGCACCAGGATCATCGCCAGCGTCTGGCGGAATTCCATGCCCGGCACGCGGTAGTCGGACAGGACCGCGTCCCAGCCGCCGCGGTCCAGCGCCGCCGCCAGCTCGTCGCTGCCGGCCACGCGCGTGCAGTGCGCCGCCAGGCCGTTCAGGCGCAGGTGGCGGTCGATGAGCAGGAAGTCCGACTCGACATCCTCGATAACCAGCAGTTCGAGCATGGCGTCATCCGGCGGGCGGCTTGTTGGTGGCCAGCCAGTACACGCCCAGGCGCGCCACGACCTCGGCGAACTCGCCGAAGTCCAGCGGCTTGCGCACGAAGCTGTTGGCGCCGTTCTCGTAGCTCTGATAGCGATCGCGCTCCTCGTCGGAGGAAGTGACGATGACCACCGGCAGCAGGCGCGTGCGCGCGTCGGCACGCAGCCGCGCCAGCACCTCCAGCCCGGACAGGCGTGGCAGGCCGATATCCAGCAGCACCACGGCGGGCAGCGCGGCAGCGCCGCCACGCCCGGCGAACTCGCCCTCGCCGAAGAGGTAGTCGAGGGCCTGCTGGCCGTCGCGTACGACGTCGATCTGGTTGGCGACATTGACCTTGCGCAGCGCGCGCAGCATCAGCATCTCGTCCTGGAGATTGTCTTCCACCAGCAATATGGCCTTGGCATTCATGCCGCCTGCGCCTCCGCGCGCTCTGATCCGGGTGTGGGCAGACTGAATCTGAACGTGGCACCCTGCCCCGGCGCCCCCTGGGCCGTGACCTCGCCGCCATGGCGACGGACGATGCGCTGCACCGTGGCCAGGCCGATGCCCAGACCGGGGAACTCGTCCTGCCGATGCAGGCGCTGGAAAGGTTCGAACAGCTTGGCGGCGTGGGACATATCGAAACCGGCACCATTGTCGGCGACGACGCTGTAGAAAAAGTCT
>JRYG01000060.1_pt1 | contig 121669 bp, 113 predicted proteins | sample 235341 | NCBI WGS metagenome assembly JRYG01 (sample SAMN03074218, study PRJNA261478) | activated sludge metagenome | biome: Wastewater Treatment Plant; feature: Wastewater; material: Activated sludge; isolation source: activated biomass of a wastewater treatment plant treating hydrocarbon... ...
ACCTGGTGGATCCGCCAGGCGATCACGCGCAGCATCGCCGACCAGGCGCGCACGATCCGCATCCCGGTGCACATGATCGAGACGATCAACAAGATGAACCGCATCTCGCGCCAGATCCTGCAGGAGACCGGGCAAGAACCCGATCCCGCGACGCTGGCGGTCAAGATGGAAATGCCCGAGGAGAAGATCCGCAAGATCCTCAAGATCAGCAAGGAGCCGATTTCGATGGAAACGCCGATCGGCGACGACGACGACTCGCATCTCGGCGACTTCATCGAGGATGCCGCGACGCTCGCGCCTTCGGACGCCGCGGTGTACGCCAGCCTGCGCGACGTCACCAAAGAGATTCTCGACACGCTGACGCCGCGCGAAGCCAAGGTCCTGCGCATGCGTTTCGGCATCGAGATGAACACCGACCATACGCTGGAGGAAGTCGGCAAGCAGTTCGACGTCACGCGCGAGCGCATCCGCCAGATCGAGGCCAAGGCCCTGCGCAAGCTGCGCCACCCTTCGCGCTCGGACAAGCTGCGCAGCTTTCTCGATACCGAGACTTGATCTACCAGGACGTTACCTCTTGCGAAACGGCGGGATCTCCCGCCGTTTTCGTTTTCGCCACGGTACGGCACTACTCCGAAAGCTCCTTCACCGAGTCTCAATCCGCGCCCCTCGCGCGCGAGGGGCGATGCTTTAGCTGCATTTGAGGCGGCAAAACGGGTCAGAATTACTTCGGCGTTGACACGATGCCGCGCGCTCTGTGTATTTCCACTCAGGTAGTGTGGTTTCAATCCGCGCCCCTCGCGCGCGAGGGGCGATGCCGCCCGCTTCGTGCGGGACGATGCGGAGATTGATAGTTTCAATCCGCGCCCCTCGCGCGCGAGGGGCGATGCGTTGCGACAGGCCGAGGCCGTGCGGGCAGCGAAGAGTTTCAATCCGCGCCCCTCGCGCGCGAGGGGCGATGCTGCAACATGGTCTAACATCGAGCATCAGGCACTGGTTTCAATCCGCGCCCCTCGCGCGCGAGGGGCGATGCGCCCCCGAGACCGAGCGCCCAATCGGCATATACCAGTTTCAATCCGCGCCCCTCGCGCGCGAGGGGCGATGCGGGCCGGGCGCCTCGACGCCGATATGCCGAGCCAGGTTTCAATCCGCGCCCCTCGCGCGCGAGGGGCGATGCTACATGACGTTTTGATTTCGTTTCTTACTCTGTGGTTTCAATCCGCGCCCCTCGCGCGCGAGGGGCGATGCATCATCGCACACGCATCGCCTGGGCTTGTAGCGAGTTTCAATCCGCGCCCCTCGCGCGCGAGGGGCGATGCGTCATCACTTCTTGCAAGGAGGCGGGATCATGACAGTTTCAATCCGCGCCCCTCGCGCGCGAGGGGCGATGCGTTGTCGGTGCGCTACAATCAGCGCCATGCGATCGTTTCAATCCGCGCCCCTCGCGCGCGAGGGGCGATGCAGTTCGTGGCCAACTTGCTGACCCACCGGCGATAAACATCCGCGTCGCGCGAATGTCGCCACGAACGAGACCGGCGGTGCCCAATCCACAAACAAATCCAACTGAAATCGCAATGAAATCCCACGCCTGCCACTCGCGCGAACCTCGGCCCTGGTGCATGGGTGCTTGCGGTTCGCGCAGTCCTAATCCTATAACACCAGCGGTCCCTCGAAATCCGTCGCCCGGAAACTGCCATGCTCGCGCACTTCGCAGCCGCGTGTATCCGGCAGACGGTACAAGCGCAAGCAATCCTGCGCGATGTCGATTTCTGCCAGGAGACGCCGCTCCAGTTCCTCCATCTGCATGAGATCCACCTGACATTCGAAGACGGATTTCTGCACGCGCTGTCCCGTGCTCTCGCATACCTTGGCGACCCGCCGCAGCCGACGGCGGCCAGCCTTGGTTTCGGTATTCACGTCGTAGCACACGATCACCAGCATCCCGCTACCTCATTACGAACGGCAGATAACCCTCGGTCTCGCCGCGAATGGTACGCGCCAGCAGGCGTGCCTGCACCAGCGGCAGCAGCCCGAGGGGCACCACCTGCGCGAGCAGCGGGTGATTGAGTTCCTCCTGTTTGCGCTCCTGGTACGCCACGACAACGGCTTTGCGCGCCTCACCTTCGAGCGACACCGCGCCGCCTTCGCGTTCGACGAAGTCCTCCCGGCTGAGCTGGCCGCGATTGACGAGCGTCAGGGCCAACCGGTCAGCGAAAGGCCGGAACTCTTCCATGAGGTCCAGGGCAAGCGCCGCCCGGCCCGGGCGCAGGGCATGCAGGAAACCGATCTGCGGATCGAGCCCCGCAGCTTCGATAGCGGAGCGGCAGTCGTTCATCCACATCGCGTAGAGAAACGAGAGCAACGCGTTCATGCGGTCGCGAGGCGGGCGGCGGGTGCGGCGGTCCATGCGAAAGTGGCCGCGCGCCTCGGTGCGCACCAACAGATTGAGGCAGGCGAAGTACTGGCGTGCCGCTTCGCCCTCGATGCCGCGTACTCCGTCCAGGTCAGCAGCATCCGGCAGCGCACGCAGCGAGGCGGCCAGATCGTCCGCGCCACGCCCGATCTGCCCGCCCTCCTCATCTGTCTTCGCTTCGCGGGCGCCCCGCAACAACACCTGGCGCGCGTTCTTGATCTTCCCCGCCACACAGGCGCGCGCCGTCTCAAGCGCGAATGCTGGGTTCGTCGAGCGCTCGTGCTGGGCGCGGCGCAACAGTACGTTCCCCGACACGGCGCCTTCCATGCGCGCCTTGAAGCGGCCATTGGCGTCGAGCAATACGAGACTCACGCCTTCGTCCGCCAGACGGTGCACCAGCGGCGTGGACACGCCCACGTTACCCAGGCAAACCACCGCCCCGACATGATGCAGGGGCACGCGCAACCGCGTCTCGCGCTCGACCTCGACGCGGATGGTGTCGTTGTCCAGACGCAGGAAGCTTTCCGGAGTGGTGACGTAGAGCGTGTTGAGCAGTTGCATTGTTTAACTATCCGGGTCGAAGAGATGGCGGCGGGCATCGGCCTGCATGCCCGTCGCGGCCAGGGCGTGGGGCTGACACAACTCGGCGAGCGAGCACGCACGGCAGCGCTCGTCGTCTACCGGCGGCGGCACGTTGCCCGCGGCAAGCAGGGCACGCACTTCCGCCGTCGCGCCCTCCACTTCCGCACGCAACGCAGGCGTAATCGGCACCACGCGCCGGCGCTTCGAGCTGGCATAAAACAGCGCGCCTTCCGGCACCGCCTTGCCCGTCATTTCTTCGAGGCAGACGGCTTGGGCGGCGAGCTGGATGTCGTCGCACGCCGCGATGTGCGGCGACTTGCGGCGCGGGCCGTGTTTGTATTCCACCGGGTAGGGGGTGCCGTCGGGCTGAAACTCCACCACGTCCGCCTTGCCGGTCAAGCCCAGCCGCTCGCTCCATACCGGCAGCGCGCGCTCGACGCGCAAACCGGCGCGCACCTCGACGCCTGGCTCGTCCACCCGCGCATGCACCGCCTGCCCGCGCAGGGTGTAGAGGTTCTCCGCGAACGCCTGCTCGATGTGGATCAGCGCGCACTGGCGCGGGCAGTAGCGCCAGTGCTGGAGGGCCGCAATCTGGACAGGCTCGTCGGCGAGATTGGTGTCGGAGTCAGTCACGAGCGATGCATTTTCGGTTTGGTCGGATTACACTTGGTTCCATCAGGACTGAGGAAACAGCGATGCCAGCCACTCTTGAAGAGATCCAGGCCGAAGCCATGAAACTGTCGACCGAGGACCGCGCCGAATTGGCAGATCGGCTCTGGGCCAGCCTTGAGCCGCAGAGTGAGATCGACGCAGCTTGGGACGCGGAGATCGAGCGCCGTGTGCGGCAATTGGAGGCCGGCGAAGTCGAGACATTCCCGCACGAAACGGTCATCGCCGAACTGCGCGCCAAGTACGGCTGATGCAGGTCCGCCTGCATCCCGCAGCCAGGGCCGAACTCCACGAAGCGGCCGAGTGGTATGCCTTGCGGGCCGGCCAACGTGTCGCGTCCGATTTCGTTTCCGCTTATGACGACGTCCGATCGCGGATAGTCGAGCATCCGCAGATCGGTACGCCCGGCGCGGCAAAGACCCGCAAGCTGCGCTTCAGGGGCTTCCCCTATTCGCTGGTCTATCGACTTACCGAAGATCATATCGCCATCATCGCGATTGCCCACCAACGCCGCCGGCCCGAATATTGGAACGCGAGGCGGTAGGTTCTTCAGCACCGCCGCGTGAGCGTCACCCCCTCTGCAGCCTTCACGCTCGCCCCGACGGCAAGCGCTTCCCCGTCGAAGCGCACGTCGTATTCCGAGAAGCTGCGGGGCACGTCGATGCCGTCCTTGCGACTGACCTTGATGCGGTCAAAAAGGGAATGTGCGTGGCCGTTGCCAAGTTCGCTGTCATGCTTAAAGACGTAGAGCCCCCGTGTCGACATCTCGCCACGCGCCGCGGAGCGGTCGTGTTCGAACATGTGTTCAAGCGACTGCCATAGCAGTTCGAGGTCGTCCTCGCCGAAGCCGGTTTGCCTGGCGAGAAAGGCAGAGACGAAACCGTGGGCCACGTAGAGGCCGTAGGGCACGGTGTGCTTGCGGCCCATGGTGCGGTTGTCGCCGCCTTGCTTCTCCGCTTCGGCTTCGGTCGCCACCGCCATGCGGGTGATGGAGTGCTCCAGCGCGACGATGGGGTCCACCGAGCGCGCGAACGTCAGTTGCACAGGGCCGCGGACTTGGCCGCAGTTGACGCCAGTCGACATAACGGCACCGAAGGTGCGCACATCGTAGAAATTGGCGCACATCCACGTTCGCGCCTGTTCGACCGTATCACCGCCGCCCTTGCGCTTCTTGTCGTCGCCCTTGAGTGCGTCGCCTGCGCCGATCGCGACGTAGGCTCGCTCGTGCGTCTTGTTCAGGACCGCCTTTTCCTTGACATAGATCTCGTGCGGGGGCCGCTCCCCCTTCACCATTCCAACGAAATTGCGCACTTTGCGCTTGAGCGACACATCGGTCACCAGGCCATGGCCGGATTCGGCATCCAGGCGTGGCAGGTTTCCGGCATCCGGGTCGCCGTTGGGATTGCCGTCGCGCACATCGAAGATGAGGACAAAGTCGTAGCGGTTGTTCAGGCTCATGAGTGTTCCCCTTTGGATGATCAGTCGTCGGTGTTCTTGGTAAAGAAGGCCTGCCGCTGGTGGTAGTAGCCGAGCGCGAAACGGCCTTGGTCTGGCAGCGCAAGGTGCGCCGGAAAATCACCTATGCCGTCGACGATTTCGCCGATCAACTTCTCGAGATTCACCGCGCGCCCCCGATTGTCGAGCTTGGCGAGGTGGTGGTTTTTGAGCCGCAGCAGCGTGGTGAAAACCGCGACCGGCGTGCTGGACGCGGCACCGTAGTAGCGCTCCCGGATTGTTGCGTTGAGGCCAGGGCTGGCTTCCTCTTGTACCTTCTCCAGGACCGCAAAGAGCCGTCCGAGGCGATAGGCTGCGGACGGATTGGTTGTATCGAGCATGGACATCATCTCCTTTTCGGGTTCTTGGCCGATTCTTCGGGCGTTTCGAATCGAGCGGTTTAGACAAGCCTTCACGGCTGCCGCGCGCAAGTAGGTGACGCGCTGTTCTGCACGGCAGCGCTGCACGGCAGCGTTCAACCACGTGGCAGGGAAAGGTGTCCCGGCAAGAATGCTGCGCATCACATCCCCGCCGAGATTGGGCGGGATGTTGTCCGCCTTGTTGAGCACGGCGACGGCGGTGAGCAGGCGGAACAGGCTCGGATATTCGGGGTCGTTCGGCCCGCGAGATACCTCCAGATCAGCGAACCAGGCGCGGATGCGCTGCGCGATCTCGTGGAGCGGCGCCGCATGCCAGAAGCGCACCGCGATGCGCGCCGCATTGGGCGCAAGCCCTAGCACGAAGAAGCGGTTTTCGCCGCGCGCGCCGTCGAAGCGGCCCGTTTGTACAGACGCCAAGATGGCGTGAACCTGACCCGCAGCCAAAGCGTCATCGCCACCGAATACCGCCGCAAACACATCTTCGACCTCATCCGGCCGTTGTGCCCAGAATACACACACCGTCTCGCCGATTCTGAATCTATTCCGCGAGTCCCTCCGCAAGAGATGATTGAGCGCCGTGGTATACCGAAATACAGCGCGCTCCCCAACAGGAAAATTGAATCCCTGATTCTTGTGGAAAGAAGAGAAAGACGGGGACGCACCATCGTTCACAGCTGAGAGTGGCGCCGGCTTCTCGCATACTCCAGAGATGGGAAAGTGTAAGGACTGAATCGCGCTGCGTTCCCCGGTAACCAGGCAGACTTGCCAAGTACTTTGTGTTCCATCCCCGGGTTCGCTGCGCTGAGACAGCGCCTCCCTGACAGCCGGCTCATGTAAGATCGGTTCCGTGTCAGGCTGAACACGGAAGGTGAAATTGCAGCCGCGAATCTTGTGGCATTCCGGCCATAACGTGTGTGACTGTGCCTTCCGAAACTCTCCCTTTTCATAAAACTGGCGTACTGCGGCAAGTCCTCTTGAGGATGGTGCTGCCTCGCCCAGGGAAATCACACGCCGGACGAAATGCTCCAGCTGAAGCGCGGCCGTGGTTCGGTCCTTGTCGCTGTCGGATTTGGGGGCACCAAATACGAATCCGTAATGATCCCAAAGTGTGTTCGGCTTCTCATGCGCGCGAGGGCCAGAACGAATTTCGGCCTTAGGAACGAGCATGGGCTTGGCATCGGCGGGTTTCTTTGAAGCCCCGCGCAAATCCGTTAGCTCGACAAACTCGCCTGATTCGCTGATTTCTATGAGGAAGGGAATAGGTTTGTACTCCCAACCTTCGGGCGCAAGTTCAACCCGGTCGTAGAGGTCATTCAGCGCTTGGAGGATCATCCGCGCACCTCCACGTCTTGGAGATTCATGACCCCGCAGTCGATACGGGCGCGGAAGAACTGCGGCTTCGGATCGCCAGGATCGGCGAAATCCAGGTCGTAGAGCATCCAGCCGAGATCGCCGTCCACTGAAGATTCCGGCTCCGGTTCGGCAGAGGTATCTTCAATCAGCCGGAAACGCGCTGCGAATTCGCGGCAGCCCAGATACGGCTGGTTCACGCACTGGCCTTTGGCGACGCGGCGGGTGAACATGGCGACGTACTTGTTGGGATCGGCGCGTGCGTCTTCGGAAACCAGCTCCATGTCCGCATGTAGCCGATAGGCCACGTCGCGCAGGAAAAGCCCGGCGCGTTGCTGGCGGTCGTCCTCGATGTACAGACCCAGGTCGCCGCGGCCCTCGTTCATCGCCGTGATGGCATTGCGCACGGACACGACGGAGGCGACCTCGTTGCGCCGCACGCTGATCCAGCGCACTGGCCTGAGCACTTCGATCTTCTTCATGCGCCAGCGGATGGCCGGTTTCCACAGGATGGCCTCGAACACCGCGCGTGCAGCAGAAGGCGTGATGACATCGTAGGATACCCGTTCCACTTTCATTTCCGGGCGCGTGAAGCAGGCGTAGTCGCCCGTGACTTCAAGACAGAAGGGTCTCATCCCGCATTCTCTCCCTGGTTTGACGTTCCATTGTCGCGTACGCCAGGCTCATACGGTGAGCCCAGCAGGATCGCCCGGTGCGCCGTCGAGATTCGCGCCGAGCACCGGATCGTAGAAGCCGTCCCATCCCTCGCGCTGAACGTATAGTCCGGGGCAGGTCGAGACTTCACGGACATCACCGAGCGCCAGCAGGCGGTTCAGGTCGTGGCGATAGATCGTCACGCCGTACCGCTGGAGCTTGCGCATGAGCCAGCGCCGGAGGTCGTCGCGTTCGAGCATGTCGATGAGCGCATCGATGTCTTCGCGCGAGCCGGGGCTGCGGTAGCGCACGAGGACTGTCGCGGAGTCCTTCTCGTCGATCAGCCGAAAATCGTCCGACGCGTCGCGGAAGCGCACGGCGAGGGTAAGTTCGTGCGGGTCTTTTTCAAGCCGTAGCGCATCTGAGATACCCTTCGCGTCCAGCGAGGGGGCGTCGTTGTACAGCCGTGTGAAGAAACGGCGGAACAGCGGCAAGTCAAAGGGATCGTCCGGCCTGTCGAACCACACCGTGCGGCACGTCTGTGCGGCTTGTCGCAGCAGGCCCGGGGGCGGTTCGGTCGGAGGCACGAACACGTGTACATCGCCCAGTCCATCTAGCCGGCCCTCGCGGTTGCAACGTCCGGCCGCCTGGGCAATGGAGTCCAAGCCGGCCATGGCGCGATAGACCACGGGAAAATCCATGTCTACGCCGGCCTCCACCAATTGGGTGCTGACCACGCGTACCGGCTCGCCTTCGCGACCAGCGGCGAGTGCACCACGGCGCGCGTCGAGCGCTGCCTTGATGCGCGCGATGGTATCGCTGCGATGCTGGGGGCACATCAGCGCGGACAGGTGCCATGTTCCTTGCGGGGCTTCGCTGCGCAGCAGCCGGTACAGCTCGCGCGCATCCGCGCGGCGATTGACAATTGCAAGGACCGCGTCGTGCCGAGCGACGTCACGCGCGACCTCAGGCCACTCGCGCTTGATGTTGAGGTCTGCCGGTCGATGGACCCGTACGCGTTTGAGGGCGCCATAGAGCGCCGGCACGTCGTCGATGATCTCGGTCACTTCTTCTGGTTTGAAGCCGCGCAAGCCGCGGCGTGGATCGAAGTTCTCCTGCGCAGTCAGCGCCGGTTGCGTCGCGGTACAGAGCACCAACGTAACGCCGTAGTCACGCACCAGGAGCCGCAGAACGTCGAGGATGGGTTGCAGGAATTCCACCGGAAGCAGTTGCGCCTCGTCGAGCACGACCACGCTGCCGACTATGTTGTGCAGCTTGCGACAGCGCGAGGTGCGCCGCGCGAACAGGCTCTCGAAGAACTGCACGTTCGTGGTGACGACGAGCGGCGCGTCCCAGTTTTCGCACGCCAAGCGCGAGCGGCTGGTTTCCTTGCTTGGATCCGATTCGGCATTGCTGTGATGCTCCACCACGTTCTCGTCGCCGAAGATGCTGCGGAAGATGTCGGCCGTCTGCTCGATGATGCTGGTGTAGGGAATGGCATAGATCACGCGGCGTTTGGCGTGGCGAACCGCGTGCGTGAGCGCAAAGGCCAGGCTCGAAAGCGTCTTGCCGCCGCCAGTGGGTACCGTGAGGGTGAACACGCCGGGCGCACGCTCCGCCTTTTCGCGGCACTGGTTCAGGACATCGGCTCGTAGGGCATTGACCTGCGTGGCGGCGGCGCGGCTGGCAACTGCCGCCATGTGGCTGTCGAACGTCACCAGGAGTGCCGCGACGTCAGCACCACCGCCCCGCGCGGCGCTCCTGCCCACGTCCATGAAGGCTTCGGTGTCGAGGAAGTCGGCGTCCACCAGGCAGGAGAACAGCATGCGCCCCCACAGCGCGAAGCGCCCCGGAATGTCGCCCGGCCGATCGACGGGAATATCGCCGAAGGCCGGAAGCGAGGGTCCCAGTTCGAGGATGCCGGTAGGTGGGTGGGCGGCCAGTGCTTCTTCGAGCTCGACGGCAGCGTCCCGGCCGACAAGTCGCGCCTTCAGACCCCCATCCCAGTTGTCCAGCCCGGCGTGATGGCCAGCGATAAGGTACTGTAGGACGCGGGCCATTACCTTGCCGCGGGAACCGGCCGATTCGGTGAGCTTGCGTTCCGCCCATAAGGCGCCCGCAGCAGAGTGGGTTTTTTCCCGGCCGACCGCGCGTCCTTCGATGTGGGCATCGACATCGTTTGCTTGCCGGATGTAACGTTGAAAGCCCGACCGGTACTTGCCGAGGTCGTGCCACAGGCCGGCAAGATAGGCCCAGTCACGGGCGGAGAATGCAGCGGCGAACGAGGCGGCACCGGTAGCCGTGGCGACGAGATGCTGATCGAGCGAGTGCGCTTCGCAGACCCCGTCGTTGCCGCGTCTGATGTGCGCCGCGTGTATCATCCGGATCGCTTCTGAGCCTATTGGCACGTCATCGTAGCGCACGATCGGATGCCATGCACATCAGCCAAATGCATTGTTGACACGGGGCTGAACGGTGCGGCAGCGCCGGCCGGCTTCGCCGCGCACGGATCTGCGAAGCGTCCGCAGCACAAAGTTCGTGCGAAGTTCGCGGTTGACGCGCGCCCCGCCGGAGCGGGCCATGCGCGGAGCGCGCTCGATGCGTCTGCTAGAATATCGCAGGCGACACGCGCCGCGCGAAGTCCGACGACAGCGGCGCTCCGCCCCACGGGCATGTTCCCCCCGCGGGCCGTTAGCTCAGTCGGTTAGAGCAGGGGACTCATAATCCCTTGGTCGTTGGTTCGAGTCCAACACGGCCCACCAACCCGCATGCGGGTTTCGGCGGATTCCGCTGCGTGCGTGCGTGCCTGCGGCGACTCACGACATGTTCACGCCAGCACCGGCCGGCGAGCACTGATCATTTCCACTCCCTTGGCACATGGAGACGGCCAACGACTGGCCGCCCCAGTGTCACCGCAACGGCGCGGCGTGCCTGCGCAATAGCTCTATCCGCTCGGCCGTAGCCGGATGGCTGGAGAGATAGTCCGGGATTCCGCTCTCATCTTCCGCTGCGTGACTGCGCCGCCCCTCGGCGCGCTCCATGCGCTCCCACATATCAGCCAGCACCGTGGGCGCGATGCCATTGGCGCGCAACATCTGCACAGCATACTCGTCGGCTTCCGCTTCGAGACCGCGGGAGTACTTGGCCTCCAGTAAAGCCGCAGGCGCTGCGGCGAGCAGGCTGCTGACGTCACCCAGATACCAGGTCATGAACAAGCCGGTAATGGAACTCTGCAACAGCAGGCGCATGCCATGCCGGTGGCGGACATGTCCCAGCTCGTGGGCCAGCACGCCGAAGAGTTCTTCGTCACTCGTCGCGAGGTCGATCAGGGCATCGGTAACGACGATCGTACCATCCGGTAGTGCCATGGCATTGGCGCCCAGCGCGTCACTGGCACGGAACTGCAAGTCGTACCGCACCGCGTGCCCTTCCGACGGATGCAGGCGGGCGAAGCCGCTGACCAGCATGTCCTGCCGTGGTCCGGGCACCTGGCTCGACGCGAGGAGATACCTGTCCAAAGTCTGCAAAGCCTGTTGGCTGAGCTGCTGCACCAAGGCGTCCGGCAGGTGTTCAGTCACGTGGGTCGCGAACCACGGCACGGCGTAACGATAACCCGCGGCCACGAGGACGACGCAGGCGACGAGGGACGCAAAGACCCACCGCACATTGGATTGCCAGCGTACGACGAGGCGATCCCGATGACCCGTCCGCGCCAGCAATCGCCTCAATCCGGCGTGGTCGCGCACCTCGCACACGGCGCCGTCGCCGAAGGTGATCAGCCGCGGCGCCGTGCCCATAGGTTCGGAGATGCGCAATTCGGTCAGCGCAGCGGTGCGTTCGATGCCATCGCCGACCATGCGCAGCGTCTCGCCATCCACTTCGATCGCCACACTGTGGCGTCTGGCGCTGCGCCCGTCGTAGTAGTGCGCTGGCAACATGTCATAGGGCGATGTCGATATCGAACAGATCCGCGGTCTCCTCGCCCGCCGCGCTCTCCGCCAGCGTCTGGCCGGCGACGAAGCTTTCGAGATCGCCCACTGGCAACAATGCCATGGACTCCACCATGTACTTGTGCAGACGCACGGCCGCGAAGGGCTTGTACAGCCCGAGTGTGAGAACGATCAGGAGCAAGTTCGTCGCGTGAATTGCGAACAGCTTGCGCGCCGAGAGCGCGCAGGCAAAGCGGTGCGGGCCCAGACCCGTATTGTTCCAGACCAGGTTCTGGATACGCGCGACGAGATACGGTTTCACGAGCAGAACCCATATTCCCGCGAACAACGCCATCACAGCGAGCGCGACGAGAGGCGCCAGATAGGCGGCCGCAGGACCGATGCTGTCCATCATGCCGGGGAGGACCGTGGCGGCAAGCATGCCCGCCAGCACGATGGGTGCCAGGCCCATCGCCGCGGCGGCGAGGTAGATCCGGTAGAAAGCGCCCACCGGTGCGTCGAAGCGAAACTCCGCATCGGCATAGCAACTGTTGTTGTGCTGGTACTTCTTAAGCTGCTGGTGCCACACCGGCGCCAAAAGGTAGAGGGTAAAAATGCTGGCGATCGGCAGGATCAGAAACACGACATAGGACTCCCCGACGCTTCCGCGGAAGCGGAAGCGCAGTCCGCGATAGCTGCTGTTGTGCAGCTTGAAGCGCAGCGAGCGCACCAGCAGCCACGGCATCACCATCGCCAGCACCGCCAGCACGGCGAGCCCGAGCGCTTCGCTGTACTGGAAGGACAGGTTGTAGGCGGCGAGCAGGATGACGGCAACGACACGGCCTTTGAGAATGGCCTGAGGCGAACCGTGGTAGTCGAAGCTCGCTCCGGCGACCGAGGTGTTGCGATAGAAGTACTGCAGCCGGCGCACCTTCGCCCACGCCGAGTAGATGCCGAGCGTGACGATCGTCAGTAGCAGGTTGACGATCCAGATGCCGAAGTACTCCTTGCCGTCTCCGGTGAAGGCGAACGGCTCGGTCTGTCGTGTCCGCGAAGTTTCCGCAATGCCTGGCTCGATGATCTTCATGACTTCTCCCTGAGGCGCGAGTGCAACACGCCGGAATAACGGCGACGCCGTGGCGTTCTGTAGTTGCGTACTGGAACGGCGCACCCGGCGAACGGCGGGACGTGTTGCCATCCAGCCAACAGTGTTGACCCTGAGCTGTCGCGTGCCTGCCGTCACCCGGCTCCTGTCAAGCGGCGACTGGAACCACCTCAGAAGATAAAGTTCTTGCTACTCAGTCTGTTAGCGGCAACAAACGGCACAGGCACGATCCCTGCAATAACTTCGGGCAGGGGCGGGAGACATGCCCTGCCACCAACCCGGTAGAGCCCTGATCAACATATGGAGGTGAGTCATGCTTGCGGTTCAATGGATCGAGGATAAGGAAGGCTGCCTGATCGCGACGTGGTTCGACTGCGAAAACGGCCAGCGCGGCGCATTCGTCGAAGCCGATCTCGCCGCCGACGAGTGCGGCGCAATGGAGGATTAGGGCGCGATGCAGCGCGGCCTGCTGGCGCCCGTCAGCGCCGCGGTTCGCCGAGTCGCTCCACCATGGCGTTGACGCCTTTGACCTGAGGGCCCGCCTTGGTGTGATAGTTGGGGCTGTCATAGCCCCACCAGTCCCAGCAGCCGCGCGGATTGAAGATGAAGCCGGCGCTCCAGCTCAGCCCCCAGCCGTTGCGCATGACGGTCTGAGGATAGACGATGATGAGGTCGTTGCCGTCGGCCCAGCGGTTGTAGCCTGCATGGCGTACGAAGGTTTCGCCGACCGCCTCGGCGTTCTGACGGCAGCCGTGGAATACCACATGAACACGGCATGAAGCCTGGGCGCATTGGGCAGGCACGTAGACATAGCCGGTGTCGGCCATGCTGTGGCGGAAGGCATCGCCGCCGAAGAATTCGCGCTGATCGAACTGGCGCAGCGTACCACCTTCCTGCAAAGGCGCCGGTTTCAGCGCGCCATAGAGATACTGCAACAACTCCCCCGCCACGTCCCGGTCGCAGTCGTTGATGTAAGGGCTCGTCGTCGCCGCGCAGGCAGCGCCAAAGTCGTTCGTTATCATGCCGTGGCCGGCGGCAATGTCACTCACATACTTGATGCGCGCCGGATCGACGAAGCTTGAGTAGAAGCGCTGCAGGGCTTCCACTACCGACGGCAGCACGGTTTCGTCGCGGCTGCCGGACATCAACCAAACCCTGGCGCGCGCCAGATGCGAGGTCGGATCGATCACGCCGGAGCGCGCCAGCACGTCGGTTTGGGTCTTGAGCACTTCCGTCGCCGGCACAGGCGCCCAGTTGCGCGGTTTCATGCAGTTGTTCCATGCCGTCCACAAGCTGCCCTGGGCGCAGTAGTAAGGCCCGCCGGCCAACACCCCCGCCCCGCGCACGACGGCAGAATGGGCAACGTGGAACTGCACGGCCATGTAGCCGCCCGAGGAGATGCCGGACACCGTCGTCTGATTCAGGTCGGCGCCGTAGGCGGGCAGGCGATCGGCAGCGCGCAGCGGCTGCCAGACCAGAAGCGCGCACCACAGCGCCCAGCGGATGATCATCGCCGCGCCAACTCGACTTCGACGCGTGCGCTGCTCTTCAACGTTGATTCCCAAGGCATTGCTCCCTCAAGTTGGCCGCCCCGCCGCCGTAATGGCTTTTGACTCGTATCCACCGCAACGCGCACCGAGTCCGACGCTACCGCGGACAACTCGGCCACCTGGCCCAACGCCCGCCGGGCAGGTTTCTTGGAGCCAGGATGAATGTTGTAATCGTAGACGACACCCCCATCAACGTGACGTTGATGCAGGCGCTTGTCAACAAGGTCGATGGCTGCAAGGCGGTCAGCTTTACCAATTCCTCCGACGGCCTGGCATGGTGCCTGGAACACGATCCTGACCTGGTGATCGTCGATTACATGATGCCGGCACCCGACGGTATCGAATTCATTCGACGCTTCCGCGATGCGCCGGGCAAGGCGCAGACGCCGATGCTGATGGTCACCGCCGACTACGAAAAGGAAGTGCGCTATCGCGCGCTCGAGTCGGGTGCCACTGATTTTCTCACCAAGCCCGTCGACCGCACCGAGTTCCTGTCACGGGTCAAGAACATGCTGACGCTGCGCCGCAGCCACCTGGTGCTGGCCGACCGCGCCCAGTCTCTGGCGGTGGAAGTGAAAAGCGCCACCGAGCTGATCTACGCCCGCGAGCGCGAGACCATCCTGCGGCTGGCCAAGGCCGCGGAATTCCGCGATCCCGAAACCGGCGCGCACATCCAGCGCATGGCCCACTACTCGCGTCTCATCGCTCGCAACCTGGAACTGGGCGTGGACGATCAGGAAACGCTCCTGCATGCGGCGCCGATGCATGACGTCGGCAAGCTCGGCACTCCCGATCACATTCTGCTCAAGCCCGGCAAACTGACTCCCGAGGAGTTCGAGATCATGAAACGGCATGCCGTCATCGGCCACGAGATCCTCAAGGACAGTGCGTCGCCGGTGCTGCAGGCGGCGGCGCAGATCGCGCTGACCCACCACGAGAAGTACGACGGCTCGGGCTACCCGCAGGGGCTGGTCGGCGCGCAGATTCCCGTCTTCGGCCGCATCGTCGCCGTTGCCGATGTCTTCGACGCGCTCACCTCGGAGCGGCCATACAAGAAGGCCTGGGAACTCGAACCGGCGAAGGAATTCCTTCAGGAAGGACGGGGCGGACACTTCGACCCGGCGTGCGTGGACGCATTTCTGCAGAGCTGGGCGGACGTCCTGGCGATCAGAGAACGCTACCGCGACTGATAGGCCACGGCGAATGTAAGCACACGGAGCAGGCACCGCAATGGATCTGCGTACGCTCGCTCGCAAACTGGTCCCACAGCATCTCTACCAGCAGCTCGGGCTGCTCTTCGCGCTGCTGTTCGCGGCGTTCATCGCCGTCTATGCCGCATACGTGGCGAGGGAACAATCGGACCTCACCAAGAACCTCCTCCGGCAACACGCCGAGACGTTGGGCTCGAGCCTCGCCGCCGCCATATTCAACGATTTTGCCGAAGCCAACTTCACGGAGTTCGAGCGCCTGCTCAAGCCGGTGGAAACGACACCCGGCGTCGTCTCGGTTGCCGTCACAGACAGCGCAGGCTTCGTTCTTCTGCACCTGACGCGCGGTGCGGATGCGCATTTGCGGACCGACCAGAGGCTGCGGCGAATCGTCGTGCCAAGTGCGCTGAGTGGTGCCGAACAACCCGGCCCGGAAGCCGCGCAGCAGACGCTGGTGCTGCACGAAGGCTCGTCGCTGACCGCCTGGACACGCATCGGCTCCGAGAACGCCCTCGGCTGGCTTCGCACCGAACTGGACGCGACACCGGTGACGGCAACCCACGATCAAATCATTGCCGACGCGCTAATGTTCGGCGTGCTTGTCACGACTTGCGCCACGCTACTGGTCATCGCATTCTTGCGCCGGCCGATGCGGGCCCTGCACCGGGCTGCTACCTTCGCCGAGAAACTGGACACGGACTTCGGCACCATCATGCCGCCGTGCAATTCAACGCACGAGATCCAGCAGTTGTCCAGCGCTCTGAATTGGGCTTCGATCCGGCTTTTCGACCAGCGCACGGCGCTGGAGGAGAGCGAGCGCCGGCACCGCTCCGTGCTGGAGAATCTAACCGAGGTGGTGTTCCAGACCGATGTCAATGGCCGATGGACATATCTGAACCGAGCATGGGAGGACATCACGCAGTACTCCATCTCGGAATCCCTCGGCCGTCCAGCGATCGAACTGTTTCCCGACGAGGATCGGGAGGACTTCCTGCGCACTTTCCGTTCGATCATGGCGGACACGCAGCAATCGCACCGCCAACAGCTGCGTTACCGCGCCAAGGACGGCAGCCTGCGCTGGGTGGAGTGCTTCGTGCGCGCCCTCGTCGATGACAGTGGCAAGCTAGTCGGGCTGTCCGGCTCGGCGGCGGACATCACGGAAAGGCGCCTCGCGGAAGAGCGACTGCGCGACCAGTTGCGCTTCGTCCAAGACCTGATCGAGGCCATTCCGAATCCGATCTACTTCAAGGATGCGAACGGGCGCTACCTCGGGTTCAACCGGGCGTGGGAGACGTTCTTCGGCTGCCAGCGGGAGGAGTGGATAGGCAGGACCATGTTCGACGTGTTTCCCAAGGACCGGGCCGGCTGGCACTTCGAGCGCGACCGCGAGCTGATCGCCAATCCCGGCGTCCAGGTCTATGAAGCGCAGATCGCCGACGCCGAGGGCCGGCTGCGCGACGCGATCTACAACAAGGTCACGTTCGCCAAGGCTGACGGCACGGTCGCCGGCATTCTCGGCGTCGTCACTGACATCACCGAGCGCAAGCATTTCGAAAGCGAATTGCTGCGCGCAAAGGAGGCCGCGGAAGCGGCCAGCCGCGCCAAGAGTGAGTTTCTCGCCAACATGAGCCACGAAATCCGCACCCCGATGAATGCCATCATCGGCATGACGGAACTGGCTCTGGACACCCAGCTCGACGACGAGCAGCGCGAGTACCTGCGTCTGGTCAAGTCCTCGGCGGACAGCCTGTTGTACATCATCAACGAGATCCTCGACTTCTCGAAAATCGAGGCCAACAAGCTCGACCTGGAATCGGTCGCCTTCTCTCTGCGAGAACGGCTGGAGCAGACCTTGCGCACCTTCGCCCAGCAAGCCAGGGACAAGGGGATCGAGCTTCATTGCCACGTGGATGCCGCCACACCCGACCGCGTGCGCGGAGACCCTCATCGCCTGCACCAGGTGCTATCCAATCTGGTCGCCAATGCCCTGAAGTTCACAGAGCAGGGAGAGGTCGCGATTCGCGTCGAAACTCTGCACACCATGGCTGAAGAAGCGACGGTGCAGTTTTCCGTCGCCGATACCGGAATTGGTATTCCGGCGAACAAGCAGCGTCTCATCTTCGAAGCGTTCTCCCAGGCGGATACCTCCACGACGCGCGAATACGGCGGCACCGGACTCGGGCTGGCCATCTGCACGCGGCTCGTGCAGCGCATGGGCGGGCGCATCTGGGTCGAGAGCACTCCCGGCGAAGGCAGCACCTTTCACTTTACGCTGCGCTTCGCCGTCGCCCGCGAAACCGAGATGTCGCAGTCCACCTGCGTGGCACCGGAGAACGCACCGCCGCGTCTGCGGCCGCTTTCCGTTCTTCTCGCCGAAGACAATCGCGTGAACCAGACACTGGCGATCCGGCTGCTGGAAAAGCTCGGACACCGTGTCACCTTGGCCTCGAACGGCGCCGAAGCGGTCGATCTCGCCACACGCGAAATGTTCGACATCATATTCATGGACGTCCAGATGCCCGTGATGGGCGGCTTCGAGGCAACCCAGCGGCTGCGTGAGAGAGAAGGTCACTCGGAGCATCGCATTCCGGTCGTGGCCATGACCGCCCATGCCATGGCGGGCGACCGCGAGAAATGTCTGGCGGCAGGCATGGACGACTACGTTTCCAAGCCCATCGACACCGCCTCCTTGTCTGCGGTGTTGGCGCGCGTCACCGGGCGCAGCGTCGTGCACCCTGCCCCGTCGGCTCCGGTACAGCCGGCAGTCCCGAAGGTCTTTGACCTCGATGGCGTGCTCGACAACCTCGACGGCAATACAGAACTGCTGGCACAGATCTGCCGCATGTTCCTCGACGACCGCGGCGCGAGTCTGTCCCGGCTGCGCGAGGCCCTGGCAGGGCACGACCTGGAGGCGCTCTACAGTGTCGCCCACAGCATCAAAGGCGCGACATCGAATTTCCTCGCCGAGCGCGCCATGGCAGCGGCCGTGGCAGTAGAGAAGTGTTGTCGCAGCGGCGATCTGGCCGGCGCCGCACCCGCCGTGGAACATCTATCGGCCGCGGTGGACGAATTGTCCGAGACGCTGGCGCGCTTCGCACGACCGGTACGCGACGAAGTCGAAGCGTAGGACGTGGCGGGCGCCCGCGGCGCTATGCCTACGACTTGCGCTGGATCAGCTCGATCTTGTAGCCATCGGGATCCTGGACGAACGCGATCACCGTCCTGCCGTGCTTCATCGGCCCCGCCTCCCGGGTCACAACGCCGCCTCGGCGCTTGATCTCATCGCACGCGGCATAGGCGTCATCCACTTCGATGGCGACGTGGCCGTAGCCATTGCCCAGCTCGTAGCTGGACGTATCCCAATTGTGCGTTAGCTCCAGCACAGCAGCCTCGGATTCCTCGCCATAGCCGACGAATGCCAGCGTGAATTTGCCGTCCGGGTAATCCTGGCGCCGCAGCATGCGCATGCCCAGCACTTCCGTATAGAACTTGAGCGAGCGTTCCAAGTCGCCTACGCGCAACATCGTATGCAGAATTCTCACGTCTTGGCCCTCCAAAAAACTGACCCCCGCCCTGGGTTAAACCGGCGGGCGCAGCAATGCGCATCGCCGTCACAGCTCCGGAATAGTGTAATGCCTCGCCCGCAATTCATCGCGCGCGGCGCGATAGTCAGGCAGCATCCGTTCGACCACGGACCAGAAGCGCGGCGAATGGTTCATCTCCTCCAGGTGCGCGAGTTCATGCACGATGACATAGTCGATCAGACGCAGCGGGAAATGGATCAGGCGCCAGTTTAGCCGGACACCGCCGCTACGGCTGCAACTGCCCCAGCGGGTGCGGGCATCGGAAAGCGCCAGCCGGGGCAGCGGCTGGACGATGCGCTTCGCATGAAGCGCCAGGCGCTCGCGAAACAGATGCAGCGCCCGGCTGCGCAGACCGCGCACAAGCAGATCCCGAATGTCCATCCCGTGCCAGGCCTCGATCAGGATCTCCGGCGCTTCGAATCGGACCCGGCCGGGCCCGGGTACGACGCGGACCCGACACGTCTCGCCTATCAGCGGCAGCGTCGCGCCATCGCACACGACGAGTACTCGCTGCGGCCTGGTCTGCTGCCAGGCGTCGAGCTTGCGCAGCACCCACTGGCCATTCTTGCGCAGGAAGCTTTCGATCTCGGCGACGGCGACTCTGCGCGGCGCGCCGACGCGCACGCCACCCTGATCGATAACCATGCCGATGCTGCGCCGGCGGCTGCGCGTGAGTTTGTAGGTGACGATGCGATTGCCCAATAGGACATGCCGTTGCGTTGCCGCGGGCGCCGGCGGCAGGTGGAACGGCAATTCAAGCTGGTTGCTCGACGCACTCGCCATAGTGATGGGGAAAGAGCCGGCGCATCTCACCTTCGATCCACTGCTCGGCGCGGCAATTGATCTCCTCCGCCGACAGGCCCGTGGAATCGATGGTCGGTCCGATGCTAACGGTGACCGTGCCGGGGTACTTGAGAAAGGCGCGGCGGCGCCAGAATTCCCCGGCATTGTGGGCGACGGGGACCACGGGCACGCCCGTGTGCGCGGCAAGATACGCGCCGCCCGGTTTGTACCGTCTGGTCTTGCCGGGCGCCACGCGCGTACCCTCCGGAAAGACCAGGACGCAGAACCCTTCCTCCAGCCGCTTGCGTCCCTGATCAAGCACCTGCGCGAGGGCATCCTTGCCGGCCGCGCGATCGATGGAGATCATCGGCATCTGCGCCAGGCCCCAGCCGAAGAACGGTACGCGCAGCAGCTCCTTCTTGAGCACGAAACACAGTGGCGGGAAGATGTGTTGCAAGGCCATCGTCTCCCAGGCCGATTGATGCTTGGACAGTATCACCGCGGGGGTGGTCGGGATGTTCTCGGCGCCGACGACACGGTAGTCGATGCCGCACACGTGGCGCACGACCCAGAGGATGATGTCCGCCCACACGGTGATTACGCGATAGCGCGCGTGGCCGTCGAACGGGAAGGTGAGCATGGCAATGATGGAAAATGGCGGCGTCACCAGGGCAAGTGCCAGCGCCAGAAGAAGCGAGCGCAGGACGGTCATGCCGTGATGTGCTCCGCCACGGCGGCGAGGTTCGGAAAGATCAACGTGCCTTCCGGCAAGTTTGGGTCGTCGCGTGTCTTCTCGCCCTTGCCAGTGAGCACTAGCACGGGCTGGGCCTGGGCTGCCGCCGCCGCCTCGAGGTCGCGCAGCGAATCGCCAATTACCGGCACGCCGCGCAGGTCGGCGTTGTAGCGCGCCGCGATCTCTAGCAACAGGCCGGGTTTAGGCTTACGGCAGGCGCAGGGTGAATCGGCGGCGTGCGGGCAGAAAAAGATGGCGTCGATCCGCCCGCCCGCCTGGTTGACCTCCTTGATCATCCGGTCATGGATGGCATTGAGCGTGCTCATGTCGAACAACCCGCGACCGACGCCCGACTGATTGGTGGCGACAATGACGCGAAATCCCCACTGGGTGAGCCGGGCGATCGCTTCCAAGCTGCCCGGCAAAGGTTTCCATTCCTGCGGTGACTTGATGAATTGCGCGCTGTCGTAATTGATGACGCCGTCGCGATCGAGGATGACCAGTTTCATTTCTCGACGGCAAGCCGGGAGATGTCGGCGACCTGGTTCATGGTCGTCGCGAGCTGGCCGAGCAGCGCCAGACGGTTGCGCCGGGTGAGCGGCTCCTCCACCATCACCATGACCTTGTCGAAGAAGCTGTCCACCGCACCGCGCAGGCCAGCAAGTTCCCGCAGCGCGTTGGTGTAGTCCTCGTTGGCCACCCTGGATTTCACCGACGGCGTCAGTGCCGTGAGCTGGTTGAACAGCGCACGCTCGGCGTCCTCCTGCAGCAGCGCCACGTCGACGTCGCCGACCGCCTCGTCGCTCTTCTTCAGGATGTTGACGATGCGCTTGTTGGCGGCCGCCAAGGCCGCGGCTTCGGGCAGGGACACGAATGTCCGCACGGCAGCGAGCCGCGGCAGCACGAGATCGATGCGTGCCGGCTTCTGGGCCAGCACGGCGTCGACGGCCGCCAGGCCGTGGCCGGCCTCGCGCAGAAGGTTGCGCAGGCGTTCCAACATGAACTCGTGCAGTGCCGTCGTGCAGTCTTCCTGCAGAACACCGTGCGCAAACCCGCCCGCGGCATCGCGAATCAGTTCCACCAGATCCAACGGCAGGGGCGTCTCCGAGAGTATGCGCAGCACGCCCAGCGCCGCGCGGCGCAGCCCGAACGGATCCTTTTCGCCGGTCGGGATCTGGCCGATGCCGAAGAAGCCGGTCAGGGCATCGAGCTTGTCCGCCAGCGCCACGGCGCAGGCGACATTGCCCTGAGGCAGCGTGTCGCCGGCAAAACGCGGGTGATAATGGGCCTCGATGGCATCGGCGATCACATCCCCTTCGCCGTCGTGGCGTGCATAGTAGCGGCCCATGATGCCCTGCAGTTCGGGGAACTCGCCGACCATGCCGGTCACCAGATCGGCCTTGGCCAGCCGCGCGGCGCGGGCCGCGGCGCCGGCATCGGTGTGCAAATGACGGGCGATGTTCCCGGCCAGCCGTTCGATCCGCTCCACGCGTGCCAACTGGCTGCCGAGCCGGTTGTGATAGACCACTGCCGCCAGCTTGTCCACCCGCGAGGCGAGGCGTTCCTTGCGATCCTGGTCGTAGAAAAACTGGGCGTCGGACAGGCGCGCGCGGACCACACGCTCGTTGCCTTGGATGATGTTGTCCTGCCTGTCGGTCCTGATGTTGCTCACCACCAGGAAACGGTTTTGCAGCTTGCCGCCGGCATCGAGCAGCGGGAAATACTTCTGGTTCTGCTTCATGGTCAGGATCAGGCATTCCTGCGGTACCTGCAGGAACCGCTGCTCGAAGCTGGCGGTGTAGACCACTGGATACTCCACCAGCGCCGTCACCTCGTCGAGCAGCGCGGGATCGTCGAGCCAATGCATGCCGGTGCCGAGCTGCGCGGCGGCCGCCGTGAGCTGATCGTGAATCGCCCCACGGCGCTTGGCGAAGTCGGCGATGACCCGGCCTTCCGACTCCAGCACCCGCTCGTAGTCGTCGGCGTGGGGGATGACGATCGCGCCGGTGCTCATGAAGCGATGGCCGAGGGTCGTGTTGCCCGCTTCCAGGCCGAGCACCTCGCCTGCGACGATGCGATCGCCATAGAGCATGACCAGCCGGTGCACCGGTCGCACGAATTGCGCCTCGCCGCTGCCCCAGCGCATGATCTTGGCCACCGGCAGCTTCTTCGCCGCGGCATCCACCAGCGCCGCGAGGTGTTGGTCGAGTTTCTCTCCGGCCTTCCTGACGCGGGCCACGAAGTACTCGGCCTTGCCATCCTGGGCGCGTTCCAGTTGCTCGAAGGCCACGCCGGCCGAGCGCATGAATCCTTCCAGCGCCTTGGTCGGTTTGCCATTGGCATCGAGGCCGGCGGCCACCGCCGGGCCCTTGCGCTCGATCACGCGCTCCGGCTGTACGTCGAGTACATCGTTCATTTGGGCCGCCAGCCGCCGCGGAGTGGCGAAGAATCGCGCTGTCGCATCGGCGGCGACGAAACCGGTATCGACGAGCCCACGCTGCAGGTAATCGAGAAAGGCCGCGCCCAGCCGCAGCAGCGATTTCGGCGGCAGTTCCTCGGTGTGCAGTTCGACCAGAAGGGTGGCGCTGCTCATGCCGCCCTCCGCTGTTCGAGCATGGGAAAGCCGAGCGCCTCGCGTGAGGCGTAGTAGGCCTGCGCCACCTCGCGCGCCAGGGCGCGCACACGCGCGATGTAGGCGGCGCGCTCGGTCACCGAGATGGCGCCGCGGGCATCGAGCAGGTTGAAGGTGTGCGAGCACTTCATCACCATCTCGAAGCCGGGCAGGGGCAGACCGAGGGCCATCAGGCGCTTGGCCTCCGACTCGAACTTGGAGAATTGCGCGAACAGCCAGTCGACGTCGGAGTGCTCGAAGTTGTATTTCGACTGCTCGACCTCGTTCTGATGGTAGACGTCACCGTAGGTCACGCCGGGCGCCCATACCAGGTCGAAGACGTTCTCCACGCCCTGCAGATACATCGCCAGGCGCTCCAGGCCGTAGGTGATCTCGCCCAGCACCGGCTTGCACGGCAGGCTGCCGACTTCCTGGAAGTAGGTGAACTGCGTCACCTCCATGCCGTTCAGCCACACTTCCCAGCCCAGGCCCCAGGCACCCAGCGTCGGCGATTCCCAGTCGTCCTCGACGAAGCGCACGTCATGTTCCGAGGTGGAGATGCCCAGCGCGCGCAGCGAATCCAGGTACAGGTCGAGAATATTGTTCGGCGAGGGCTTGAGCACGACCTGGTATTGATAGTAATGCTGCAGCCGGTTGGGGTTGTCGCCGTAGCGCCCGTCCTTCGGCCGGCGCGAGGGCTGCACATAGGCCGCCTTCCACGGCTCGGGACCGATGGCGCGCAAGAAGGTGGCGGTATGGAAGGTTCCGGCGCCGACCTCGATGTCGTAGGGTTGCAGCAGCACGCAGCCCTGGTCGTTCCAAAAGTTCTGCAAGGTGAGGATGACTTCCTGGAAGCTTGGCATGGAGAGGTTCAAGGAATTGCGCAAAAGCGCGATTTTACAGGGTTTCACAACCGGATTTCACCGGCCGTGGCGCAAAGGCCGCGACGGTGCAAAGGGCGGCAAAATCTGCCAAGATGCAGCCGCGTCCGCCCTGTCACGGTCGTGACATCGCTCCCGAGGCCGATGAACACTTCGCCGCATCCCGCTCCGAGTTCGATTCTCGCCTGTGCCTTGGCGGCGAGCCTGATGGCAGCTTGCGCGTCGTCCGCGGTGGCACCCGCACCCCTCGATCCGGCCGCGTCGCTTTCCGCCTATGCCGCCCGGACACTGGACGATCCCGCCCTTCGGGCGTTCCTGCGCGCCCAAGGGCGCAGCCCGGCCACGTGGCCGCTGCGGCAATGGGCGCTCGACGATCTCGCCCTGGCTGCGCTGCATTTCCATGGCGACTATCACCTCGCCCTGGCTCGCCAGCAGGCCGTCGTGCGCGAGGCCGAGCGCGACCTGCAACCACCGAATCCGCAACTCGCCGTCAAGGCGGAGCATAGCAATGACCCGGAGGTCCGGCGACCCTGGTCGCTGGGTCTCGAGCTGGCGTTTCCTGTGCGCAGTGCCGCCGCACACTCGGCGCGCGGCGCGCTCGCCACGTTGCGTAACGAGCGCGCCGCGGTGGAGGTCACCGACACGGCCTGGCGCCTGCGCGCCGCGGTGCGCGACCGATTGCTCGATCTCGCCCAGGCCGAGGAGGACGCCCGGCTCGCCGCGCGCGAGCACCGGCTCGCCGCCGCGGAGCAGACTCTGCTGCACCGGCGCGCCGAAGTCGGAGCCGTATCCCAGGCGGAAGCTCTCGCCGCCGCAGTGCGCACGGGCGATGCCGCCGCGCGCCTCGCCCGCGCCGGTGCGCGCGCGACCCAGACGCGCATCGAGCTCGCTGATGCCATTGGTATTGCGCCCGACGCAACCCGGAACCTGACGGCCGTTGCAGGCATTGCGGCGCAAACCGCCGATCCGGCACTGCACGCCACGCTCGCCGACTTCCAACAAGAGGCGCTGCAACAGCGGCAGGACATCCGCGCCGGGCTGATCGACTACGCCGAGAGCGAGGCACTTGTCCAGATCGAGGCGACGGCCGGACAGGATAGGCAGTGGACGCCGGGCTACAAGTGGGACAAGGGGGCCAATGTCTGGTCCATTGGGCTCGCGCTGGTTCTTCCCCTGCTCCATGACAACACGGCGCGCGTGGCCGCCGCTGCTTCGCAACGGGACGTCGCCCGGCGACGCTTCGAAGCGACCCAGGCGCACGCAGTGGCGCAGATCAACGCCGCCTGGTCGGACTGGGGCGTTCAGCGCCGCGCCCACGATGCAGCGCGCGCTGCCCACGACGCGGCAGAACTGCACTTTGCCCGGGAGCGGCGACGCTATGAGGCAAGCATGATCGACCGCCTGGAAGTCACGCGCAGCGAACGCGCGCTGGTCACTGCCGGGCGCACGCTGCTCGGCGCGCGCTACGAACTGCAGCGCGCCTGGGCAAGGGCGGAGGATGCAGCGCGCCGTCCGCTCGGTGACCCGGCACGCGCACCCGGTGCCACATTCGTCGACCCCTCCGCCATCGCGGCCATCGCTGCGGACGGCCCATGAAGACAACGCATTTGCGCGCGCTGATCGTCGCCCAGGGTACGCTGATCGCGGCCTTGGTCGTCGGCGTCGCCTACCTTGGCCGCGACGAATTCAAGCTCTACGTCGAGCGCGAGGGCATCGAAGTGCTGCAGGAGCCGAGGGTGCGCACCAGCGCCGACAAGACGCCCATCGTATCGGTAAGCGCCGCCCTGCGCGAGGGCAGCGGCATCGAGGTCGGGCAGGTCGAGGCCGCCGGCAACGAGACCGGCAGACCACTCTATGGCATTGTCCTGAGCGCGCAGAGCCTTATCGAACATCGCACGCGTGCCGGCGCGCTGCGCGCCGCCGATGACGCGGCGCAGGCACAGTTGCGACGTGCCCGGGCGGAATACGAGCGCACCGAGACGCTTTTCCGTGACGAGCGCAATGCCTCGGAGCGGGCATTGCAGGCGACTCAGGCCGAATTCGAAGCAGCGCGGGCACAAGCCGCAGCGGCCGCAGCAGCGCTGCGCGGTCACCGGCAGGCGCTCGTCAGCGAGTGGGGCAGCGCCGTGGCGGACAAGCTCGCGGCGAACCTCGACGCCGCGGCGGCCGGCCGCAAGATGCTCATCCAGGTGGCGGTCGGCCAGGGCGCACGAGCGCCATCGACCCGGCTGCAGGTCCGGCCGGTGGGCGGATCGACCCACAAGCAGGAGGCACGGTTGCTCGGCGCAACGACCCACGCATCGACCGAATTGCCTGGCACAACCTTCCTCTATCTCGCCGATGCGGAAGGTTTGCGGCCCGGCATGCGCATAGTCGCCACATCCGCCGACACGCGCGCTGCCGGCGGCAGCGTGCGTGTGCCCGCCGCAGCGCTGGTTTGGTACGGCGCCCGCGCCTGGGTCTACGTCAAACTCAATGACACAGACGGCGACGACGCCGAGGAATTCGCCCGACGCGATATCACCAATGGCCGATGGGCCGATGAGTTCTGGATCACGGCAGCGCTGCCGATTGATGCACGGATCGTCACGCGCGGCGCGCAATTGTTGCTCTCCGAGGAAACCCGCGGATTGATCAAGAACGAAAACGATGACTGACGGCCTTCCGTTTCAGGGCCTGCAACCATGATCCGGGCTCTGGTGCGCTTCTCCGTGCTGCGGCCGTGGCTGGTCTTGATGCTCGCGCTGGCATGCCTGTTCTTTGGCACGCACCGCCTGGCGCAGGCCCCCCTGGAGGTCTTTCCCGAGTTCTCTCCGGCGCGCGTCGTAATTCAGACGGAAGCGCCGGGACTGTCGGCCGAACTGGTCGAGGTGCTGGTGACGCAGCCCATCGAAGCGGCACTGGCAGGCACGACCGGGGTGCGCGCGCTGCGCTCGCAGTCCATCCCGGGCCTGTCCGTCGTGACTGTGATCTTCGACGAGCGCAGCGATCTTTTTCGCAACCGGCAACTGGTAGCGGAGCGCGCCTCCGGCCTCGCAACCCAGCTTCCGCGCGGCGTATCGCTGGTAATTACGCCGCTGACATCTTCGGCAAGCACGGTTCTCACCGTCGGCCTCACCTCCGCCGAGCGCAACCTGACCGAGCTGCGCACGCTCGCCGACTGGACCCTGCGGCCTCACCTGATGAGCGTCGAAGGCGTCGCCGACGTAAACGTCTTCGGTGGCCGCGTCGAGCAATGGGAAATCCGGCTCGCGCCGGAAAAGCTGGCGGCGGCCGGCGTCTCCCTGCAGGAAGTAATGGCGGCCGCACAGCGCGCCACGGGCGTGCGCGGCGCCGGCTTCATCGAGAGCGATGCCCAGCGCATCATCGTCACCAGCGAGGCCCATGCGCTGGGACCGGACTCCCTCGCCCAGGCAGTGGTCGTGCGGCGCGCCGGCCACGTCGTTACCCTGGGTGACGTGGCGCAGCTCGCCGCCGGCAGCGCGCCGTCGATCAGCGGCGCGCAGATTGACACTCAGCCGGGTGTCATGCTCATGATTCAGGGACAGCTGGGTGCCAATGTCTTCCAGGTTACCCAGGCACTGGAGACGGCCCTGCGCGAAATGGCGCCAGTGCTCGAACGCGAGCGTGTCACGCTGCATCCGGGACTGTTCCGACCGGCCAACTTCATCGAAACGGCGCTGGGCAACGTGCGCCAGGACATTTTGGTCGGCTCGGCGTTGGTGGTCGCGATTCTTTTTCTGTTCCTGTTCAATGCGCGCACGGCATTCATCTCTGCCCTCGCAATACCGCTGTCCTTGATCAGCGCGGCGGCCGTGCTCAGCCTGGCCGGCTTCACGATCAATATCATGGTTCTCGGCGGACTGGCGATCGCGCTGGGCGAGGTGGTCGATGACGCAATCATCGACACGGAGAACGTCTATCGCCGTCTGCGCGAGAACCGCGCCGCGGGTCTGCCGTCGCCCGGCTGGCAGGTGGTACTGACGGCATCGCTGGAGGTCCGCAGCTCCGTCGTCTATGCCACATTCATCGTGGCGCTGGTGTTCGTGCCCTTGCTCACATTGGGCGGAGTTGCCGGCAAGCTGTTCGCCCCCCTCGGGCTGGCCTATATCCTGGCTATCCTCGCCTCGCTCGTCGTGGCGCTGACCGTGACCCCGGCACTGTCGTGCCTGCTGCTCGCGCGCCGCGCGCTTGGTGTTGCGGAACCGCCGCTTGTCGCGGCGCTGAAGCAATCATACGTCCGGACGCTGCGCGCCGTGGAACGACACGCCACGGCCGTAATGGCGAGCGTCGCGATCGTGCTGACGGCCGCTTTGGCCGTATTGCCGCTGCTTGCCGCGGAGTTCATCCCCCACCTCAAGGAAGGGCACTACATCATCCACATGTCGGCCGTGCCCGGCACCGCGGAGGCGGAGACACTGCGCTTGGGCACGCGGGTGACGGAAGCCGTGCTGAAGATCCCCGGCGTGCAGTCGGTGGCCCAATGGGTCGGGCGGGCCCAGAATGGTGCCGATACTTTCGGCGTGCATTACAGCGAGTTCGAGGTGGAACTGGATGCCCGCTCCGGCGCAGAGCAAGACCGCATCCTGCGTAGCATCCGCAAGCTGCTCGCTGGCGACGACGGCGATGCCGACCGTTCCGACGAGCAGCGAGAGGGCGCGCAGCGGCGTTTCCTGGGCGTCAATTTCGCAGTCAATACGTTCCTCACCGAGCGCATCGAGGAGACGGTTTCCGGATACACCGCGCCGCTCGTCGTGCAGGTATTCGGTGCCAGCTTGGCCCTGCTCGACCGCGATGCCCGGGACGTGGCCCGCGCCCTGGTGCGCGTCCCCGGCGCGCACGAGGTGCAGCTCCAGGCGCAGCCGGGCAACCCCCAGTTCGCCGTGCGGCTGCGGCCGGACCGCATCGCCGAGTTCGGCCTGAATCACGCCGATGTCATCGAGGCGGTCGAGGTGGCCATCGCAGGCACGCAGGTCGGTCAGATCTATCACGAGTCGCGCGCTGTGCGCGTCGCCGCCACGATCGAGCCGGAAGCGCGCCGCCACCCGGCACAGTTGGCCGGCCTGTTGCTGCGCAGCCCGCGCGGCGAGCTGGTTCGCCTCGATCAGCTGGCCGAGATCCATGCCGACGAAGGACGCTACAAGATCCTGCGCGAAGGCGGCAAGCGCGTACAGACCATCACGGCGAACATTGGCGGCCGCGACTATCGCGAGTTCGTAGATGACGTGCAGCGGGCGCTCGCCCAGGTCAAACTCTCGCCCGGGAACTACGTCAGGCTGTCAGGCACGGCCGTCGCGCGCGACGAAGCAGGCCGCGAGCTGATTATCGAGGCCTTGCTCGCCGGTGTCGGCGTCCTGTTGTTGCTCCTGCTCGCCTTCAACAGTGCGCGCAACCTCGCGCTAACATTGGTAAACCTGCCCTTCGCCCTGGTCGGCGGGGTGATCGCCGCAGTGGCCAGCGGCGCCACACTGTCGCTCGGTTCGCTGGTGGGTTTCGTCACGCTGTTCGGCATCACGCTGCGCAACTCGATCATGCTCGTTTCCCACTACCAGCATCTGGTCGAGGAGGACGGCCTGGCATGGAACCTGGAGACTGCCATTCGCGGCGCCAGCGAACGTCTGCCCTCCATTCTCATGACAGCCCTGGTTACGGCAATCGGCCTGCTGCCCCTTGCCCTGGGGAGCGGCGAACCGGGCCGGGAGATCGAGGGCCCCATGGCCCTCATCATCGTCGGCGGCCTGCTCACCTCGACCATCCTGAACCTGCTCATCCTGCCGGCGGTATTGCTGCGGTACGGCCGCTTTGCGCCGCCAGCCAAGGCGCAGGCTGGCATTTCGCCGCAGCGAGACTAATGTCATGAATCGGGCATGAACAAGGTCATGGCAGGGTGCCGCCGACGAAGGTAGACTGCGCGTCCTGCCTTGGGCGCGGCGACGCGTTGGGGCGGCAACCCGACCCACAACAGGCTTCCCCGCCAAACATGCGGCTGCCGACATGAAAGAAATCACGAGCTTTCGCGAGTTCTATCCGCTCTACGTCGCCGGACACCGGAACCGGTTCTGTCGGCTCATGCATTTCATCGGCAGCGTCCTGGCCTTGGCCATTCTCGGGTATGTGCTCATCAAACGCGAATGGCAATGGCTGCTGGCCGTGCCTGTGGCGGCACATGGACTCGCCCTGTTTGGTCACGTCGCCTTCGAGAAGAACCGTCCCTTTGTCTTTGTGCATCCGCTCAAGGGATGGGCTGGCGCATGGGTCATGTTCTGGCACATGCTGACCGGCGAGATGGAGCACTGAATGCGGCATTCTCCCATCCGGTCGTCCGTTCATGCCGCAGTACTGAGTCTGACGACCGCAATGCTCGCCGCCTGCGGTGAAAAGCCCGCGCCCGTACCCGTACAGCAACAACCCAGTGTCATCGAACCGCAAATGCGCGCGCTGGAACGTGCCAAAGGCGTCGAGCAGACCATTCAGAATAGCGCCGACAATCAGCGCCGGGCAATCGACGAAGCTGGCAGGTAGTACCGACGGGTGACGCCGGTCAGCCTTGCGCCGAAGGCGTTTCGAGCCAATCCACGACGGGCTGCCACTGTTCGATGTCCTTGCCTGCCCGGGCGGGCGGCAGATCGAACACCGTTAGCCCGTGGGCGGCGGCCTGAACGTATAGCTGCGTGTCCCGGAGATATCCCAGCACCGGCAGATCGTAGGCGGCGAGAAACCGCTCCAGCTCGTGGGCAGCCCGCGTGCGCGCGTCGACTCGCATGCCGACCACTGCGACGGTAGCACGGCCATGGCGCACGACCTTTTCATCGAGTAGCACGGACAGGAAATCGCGCGTCGCCAGGATGTCGAACAGCGACGGCTGCAAGGGCACGAGAACGCGATTGACGAGCTTGAGCACGTGCGCGAGCTTCTTGCCATGCAGTCCGGCAGGTGAGTCGAGCACGACATGAGTCGTGCCCAGCGGCGGGCGCGCTGGCCGGTCAGGGTCGTTGATCTCGACGTCCCAGGTGCGGATTTGCGGCAACGACGACGGGCGCAACTTCAGCCATTCCCGCGAGGATTGCTGGCGGTCGATGTCGCCGAGCATGACGCGCCGGCCGGCCCGTGCCAAATAGCCTGCCAGATTGGTCGCAAGGGTCGTCTTGCCCGAGCCGCCCTTCGGGTTGGCGACGAGTACGGATTCCATGCCCGGAGCTTAGCACAGAGCCCTGGCGGGGCTGCGGAGCGGCGCGGCCAGTGGCGAGCGCGTTACCGCTTGCGCGCCTCAACCCGTGCCTTGTCGATGGCGGCCTTCATCTCGCGGTCTGCGGCGGCGATCTGCTGACGCTGCTCCTCCGTCAGCCGCGTCTTGCTCTCGCGCTCCAGCGCCGGAATGACAGCGTATTTAGGATCGGAGGCGCGCCAGTCATTGGCATTGGGCAGCCAGGCGAGAATCTTGTTCGCCGGCGTGCCGGATAGTTCGGAAACCTGCTGGGCGAAACGCCCTTGCGCCCGCTTGATTTCGGCATTGAGGTAGGCAGCCTGCGCCGGCGTATGAACGCCTTCCTGGGCGAAGGCCGGAACCGGCAATTGGGCGCTCGCAAGGACGCAGAACACGGCCAAGTATGTGCAACGGTTTCGGAGTTTCATCTACGACCCTGCATTGAAGCACAAGTATACCTTTCCCTGACAACGCTAGGGCAGAAGAACGGTTGACCCGGTCGTGCGGCGCGCCTCGAGGTCCTGCTGAGCCCGCGCCGCGTCCGCTAGGGCATAGGTCTGATTGACCTCGATCTTCACTGTGCCGCTGACCACGACATCGAACAGATCGCGCGCCATGCGCAAGAGATCGTCGCGCTTGGCGGTGTAGGAAAACAACGTCGGCCGCGTCAAGAACAGAGAACCCTTCTGTGCCAGCAGCGCGACGTCCACCGGCGGCACCGGACCGGAGGCGTTGCCAAAGCTGACCATCAAACCGAGCGGGCGCAGGCAGTCGAGCGAGGCCATGAAGGTGTCCTTGCCGACGGAGTCGTAGACGACGGCCACTCCGGCACCGCCGGTGATCTCACGCACCCGTTTGGTCAGATCCTCCCGCGTATAGACAATCGGATATCGGCAGCCGTGGGCATGCGCCAGCTCGGCCTTGGCGTCGGAACCGACGGTGCCGATGACGGTCGCCCCCAAAGCACTCGCCCACTGGCAAGCGATAAGGCCCACCCCGCCCGCCGCGGCGTGGATCAGGACGACGTCTCCGGCCTTGACGGCGTAGGTCCGCCGCAGCAGGTACTGGGCCGTCAATCCCTGCAGCATCATGGCGGCGGCTTGCTCGAACCCGATGCCCTCGGGCAGGCGCAGCAGCCGGTCGGCGGGCATGCACCGCACTTGCGCATAGGCGCCCACCGGCCCGCCGGCATAGGCGACGCGATCGCCGATACTGACGTCCGTAACCCCGGCACCGACTGCCTCGACGATGCCGGCGCCTTCCAGGCCGATGCCGGACGGCAGCGGCAGCGGATAAAGCCCGGTGCGGTGGTAGATATCGATGTAGTTCAGGCCGACGGCCTGATGGCGCAGGCGCACTTCGGCCGGCCCGGGCTCGCCAACCTCGACCGCCTGCCATTGCAGGACCTCCGGGCCACCGGTTCGTTCGATGCGTATGGCATTAGGCATGATTCTCTCCCCGGCACGCCGTCAGCGCACGATGGAAAAGCCGAGCCGGAACTCCGGTCGCCGCCTGTGATTGTAGTCCAGGATGCTCTCGCCGTAGCCGGCAAAGTACTGGGCATGAATGAAGCCGCCGACGTTGGAGAATAGCGAGCGCTTGAGGCGGTAGGACAGATCCAGCTGTGCACTGCCCTTGCCGGCGCTTCCGCGGCGCACATGCAGCTGCCCGATCAATCCCTGATGATCACCGCCACGCACGGTGAGATCCGTGTAGCCGCGATAGCGCGCGATGTCGGGATTATCTTCGCGGTCGAGGTAATACCAGAACTTCGGCGTAATCTCGAAGAAGTTGCCGCGATCGAGCGCGAAGTGCCAGGTCGGACGCACGAAAAGCGTGTCGATGCTGCGCGAATCGGTGCCCTCCCGGCCGTTCGACTCATGCTCGTAGCCGGCGCGAATGGACAGGCGCGGCCCGGTTTCCGCGAGCTTCGGCGTCCAGTCGTAAAAGAAGCTCGGCCGATAGCTCGTGTCGCGGAACGGCTTCGAGTCCCCGGACAGATCCCAGATGGAATTCTGGGTGTAGGCAAAATAGAAATGCTCGATGCCGGGCAGGAAGCCTGCCAGCAGCCCGGCCGGATCGAACAGGCGGTACTTCATGCTCAACTGGAAGCGCGCCGTAACATCATCACCGCTGCTGCCGACAATAAAATACATCGGCTCGTTGGCCTGCAACGCGGGGCTCGGCGGTCCTTCCGCCGACGGCGGCGCGGCCGGCTTGCCGACTTTCTCTTCGATGGCGACGGCCAACGCCGAGGGCACCACGGACTGAATCAGCAGCTTGGTCGAGGCCGAGTCGGATAATTCGATCGTCACCAGACCGGCGAAATCCGCCGGCATCGTCAGCCGGTAGCGCGCCTGGCCGGTACCGGCATGCTCCGTGCGTTCGAGCAGCGTCGGCAGCTTTCTCTCCCCGAGAGAGATCGTCGCGCGCAGGCGATCGGGAGCGAGTTCGCCGGGCGGCGCGACGACGACCACTTCCACAGACCTGCCAGCGGCAACTTCCGTCGTCGGCGCGGCGATCAGCCACTGGGCCAGCGCAGGATGGGCGAGTGCGAACCAAGCGAACCCGAGGACGCCCTTCATGGCCGGCCCCGCACGCGGATGGGCGGCGAGGCAAACGGCGAACGATCAGCCTCGTCGCGAACTCGCATCCACCACTCCCAGCGCCGTCATATTGACCAGCCGGCGCACCGTCGCGGTTTGCGTCAGGATCTGCACCGGCATCGCGGCGCCCAGTAGCATTGGCCCGATGGTAATGCCCTCGCCGCTGATCGTCTTGACCAAGTTGAACGAGATGTTGGCGGCATCGAGATTCGGCATGACGAGCAGGTTCGCCTCGCCGTCGAGGATCGAGTGCGGATGCACGCGCCGCCGCATCTCCTCCGACAGCGCGGCATCGGCATGCATCTCGCCGTCCACCATCAGCTCCGGCGCGCGCCGCGCGATCAACTCACGCGCCGCGCGCATCTTGCGCGAGGAATCCGAATCGCGACTGCCGAAGTTCGAGTGCGACAACAATGCGAGCTGCGGCGCAAGCCCGAACCGGCGCACCTCGTGTGCCGCCATGATTGCGATCTCGGCAATCTGCTCGACCGTGGGGTCGACATTGACATAGGGATCGGTGATGAACAGCGTGTGTTCCGGCAGCAGAAGTACGCTCATCGCGGCGAAGATCTTCGCATCGGCCTTGAGTCCGATGACGTCGGCGATCTGGGCGAGGTGGTCTTCGTAGCGCCCGAAGGTACCGCAAATGACGGCATCGCCGTCACCGCGCCGCAGCAGCATAGCCGCCATGAGCGTGGTGTCGCGACGCATTGCCGCCTTGGCGATTTCGGGCGTCACGCCGCGCCGGCCCATCAGGTTCTGGTACTCCATCCAGAGCTCGCGGTAGCGCGGATCGGACTCGGTATTCACAACTTCGAAGTCCTCGCCCATCTTCAACCGCAGGCCGTAACGCTCGATGCGCATCTCGATCACCTGCGGGCGGCCGATCAGGATCGGCGTCGCCAGTCCCTCGTCGATGACGATGCGGATCGCCCGCAGCACGCGCTCGTCCTCGCCCTCGGCATAGATAACGCGCTTGTGCTCCGGCGCCACCTCTTTCGCCGATGTGAATACCGGCCGCATGATCAGGCCGGAGCGATAGATGAAATGGGTGAGGTGATGGCGATAGGCATCGAAATCGGCGATGGGTCGCGTCGCCACGCCCGATTCCATCGCCGCCTTGGCCACCGCCGGCGCAATCTCGACGATCAGTCGCGGATCGAAAGGCTTGGGAATGATGTAGTCCGGACCGAAGTTCAGCTCCTGGTCGCCATAGGCCATGGCCACTACATCGGATTGCTCGGCTTCCGCCAGCTCGGCAATCGCCTTGACGCAGGCGAGCTGCATCGCTTCGGTGATGCGTGTAGCGCCCACGTCCAGCGCACCGCGGAAAATGAAGGGAAAGCACAGCACGTTGTTGACCTGATTCGGATAGTCCGACCGGCCGGTCGCAATGATGCAGTCGGGACGCACGTGTTTCGCTACCTCGGGCATGATCTCCGGCACTGGGTTGGCGAGCGCCAGAATCAGCGGTTTGTCGGCCATGCGCTTGACCATGGCCTGCGACAGCACGCCCGCGGTCGAGCAGCCGAGAAAGACGTCAGCGCCTTCGATGACGTCGGCAAGCTGGCGTGCCTTGGTCTGCTGCGCGTAGCGCGCCTTGTTCGGCTCCATGTTCGGCTCGCGGCCGACGAAGATGACTCCCTTGCTGTCGCAGACGAACACGTTCTCGCGCCTGATCCCCAGCTTGACCATGAGATCGAGGCAGGCGATCGCCGCCGCGCCGGCGCCGGAGCAAACTAGCTTGACGGCGCCGATGTCCTTGCCGACGACTTTCAGTCCATTGAGCAGGGCTGCGCTCGATATGATCGCGGTGCCGTGCTGATCGTCGTGGAAGACCGGGATCTTCATGCGCTCGCGCAGCTTCTGCTCGATGTAAAAGCACTCGGGCGCTTTGATGTCCTCGAGGTTGACGCCGCCCAGGGTCGGCTCCAGGGCGGCGATGATGTCGATCAGCCTGTCGGGATCGTGCTCGGCGATCTCGATATCGAAGACGTCGATGCCGGCGAACTTCTTGAACAGGCAGCCCTTGCCTTCCATCACTGGCTTGGCGGCGAGAGGCCCGATGTTGCCCAGGCCCAGCACGGCCGTGCCGTTGGTGACGACGCCGACGAGATTACCGCGTGCCGTGAGTGTACCGACCTCCGCCGGCTCGGCAACGATCGCCGCGCAGGCCGCCGCAACACCTGGCGAATAAGCGAGCGCCAGGTCACGCTGGTTGGTCAGGCCCTTGGTGGGCACGACCGAGATCTTGCCGTGGGTGGGCTTGCGGTGGTACTCGAGCGCGGCAGCGCTGAGATCCTTGTCCAATTCTTTCATTTGGGGTCCTCTCGCCTGTTGCTGTTGTTGTATCGGTTTCCCGACATCATATCGCCGGGGGTCTGTGACGGCTATCGTGGCAAGCGGCAATCGCGGCGCCGGTGCCGTGCGCCGCCATCACAACGTGCGCTGGGCATCAAGAAATCCGAGCAGGGCGCGATTGAATACCGCTGACTGCTCGATGTTTGACAGGTGGGCCGCATCGTGGAGCACGACGAGTTGCGAACCGGCGATCGCGCCGTGGATCTCGCGCGCCATCGCCACGGGTGTACCGGCATCCTGATCGCCGACCATCACCAATACGGGGAGATGCACCGTTCGCAATCGGTCCGTGATGTCCAGTCGCGGAATGGCATGGCAGCAGCCTACGTAGCCGGCCACAGGCGTCGCCCGGATCAGGTCGCCGATGCGCGCCATGACTTCGGGATGGGACTTGCGGTAAGGCTCTGTGAACCAGCGTGCCAGGGTCGGCTCCACCATGGGCTCCATGCCCTGCTCCTCAACGATGCGAATGCGCTCCTGCCACACTGGCAGCACGTCGGCCGGGTAGCGGCTCGTCGTGTCGGCCAGCACAAGGCTTGCCAGCCGCTGCGGCGCTTGCAGCGCCACATGTTGGCCGATCATCCCACCCATGGACAGCCCGACGAAATGCGTCCGCGCGATGTCCAGCACGTCGAGCAGGGCGATCACGTCCCCGGCCATCGTCTCGAGGGTATACGCGCCGGCGGGCGCACTACTGCCGCCGTGGCCGCGCGTATCGAAGCGCAGCACCGAGTAGCGTCGCGTCAGCACGTCCATCTGCTCGTCCCACATCGACAGGTCGCAGGCCAGCGAATGGGCAAGCGTCACGCAGGGACCGCTGCCGACAAGTTCGTAGTCCAGCTCGATGCCATTGACGGTCGCTTTCATGGTTCCTCCCTATCGTTCCCCGGCGTGCAGGCGGACATGCGCCTTGCACACGCACCGCTGCTCGTCTATGTTGAACGAGTATGCACCGGGGCGACGCCATGCCGCAGCCGCGGCACGTGGCGCAACACTTTACCAGAGCCGGTGCGCTAACATCGAACCGAAGGAGAACGAGGAAATGGCCCGAATCATTCTCGCCCGCGGCTGTCGGGGTGGCATCGTGCGCAAGTTGCAGGTCGCGTTGGCCGCCAGCGGCTACTACACCGGCGGCATTGACGGCGCCTACGGCGGCGGCACGGAACGGGCGGTCGCCGCGTTGCAGAGGGCAAAACGTCTGGCCGTGACCGGTACCGTCGATGAGACGACGTGGCAGTCGGCTACCGCGGCACCCCTGCCCAGCGTCGCGGAGCGCTGTCTGCAATTGACGGCAGCTTTCGAGGGCCATGGTTTCTCCATCGTCCAGGGCAATTTCGACGGCGCCTGGCTTACGTGGGGCATCATCGGATTCACGCTCAAATTCGGAGGTATCCAGAAGATCGTCCTGCAGACGTGGCAGCTCGATCCAAACACCGTGCGCGCCGCCATCGGTGAGCGCACGAACGAACTGATCGGCCTGATGGCGCGCAACAGTGGTCAGGAATTGCAGCGCTGGGCCGATGCCATCAGCGTACCGCCGAGCAAGGCGCCGGTAATCGAACCGTGGCGCTCGTCGTTCATGCGCCTGGGCGAAAGTCCTTTGGTGCAGCAGATCCAACTCCAGCACGCCATGCAGGCGTACTTCGATCCCTGCCTGCAGACCGCGGCGAAATACAACCTGAGGACAGAGCTGGGCATTGCGCTCGCCTTCGACATCCATGTGCAGAACGGCAGGGTCAAGTCCGAGGCCCACGCCGAGATCGTGCGCCGGATCGGCGCGGATTTCGCCAAACAGAGGGAGCCCTTGCGCCGCGAGGTTATCGCCAACGCTGTCGCCAACTCCGCCTCCAAGCCCTATCGCGAGGACGTGCGTTCGCGCAAGCTGACGCTCGCCACTGGCAGCGGCACGGTACATGGCGAGTTCTTCAAGGTCGCGAGCTGGGGGCTGGGCGAGTACGCCGCAGTCGGCAGAAGCGGCGTCCCGGCGAACACCGGCACCCGGGCGCACCGGGCGCCATCGCCGGCGGCGAAAACACCCGGCCACCGCACAACGGACCTGCAACCCGCGAAACGCAAGCGCGCAAAATGAGCGCAAGGCGCCGTTGCCTAGACAATAAGCACGCAGAGAACTAGCCGGATTTCTCTGTAGCACCCCACGGAGTTTCTTTGCCTAAGTGGTGAATCGTTGTCCGGAAACGCGGCGGTCGCACCCTCCGCCCGGTATTCACGCCGGCGTCAGCTTGGCCACCGCCAACGCCAGCCACTTGATGCCCTCGCGGCCAAAGTTCACCTGCACCCGTGCATCCGAGCCGGCACCCTCGGCGGCAACGATGACGCCGAGCCCGAACTTCGGGTGATTGACATTCTGGCCGATGCGAAAGCCGTTGGCGGCACCGGTCTCGCTGCGACGGGCGACAGCGGCGGGCAGTGACGGCGCCGACGGCCCGGCATAGCGGGCGCGCGCAGCCTCCGCGATCAGGCCACGGCCGCTCATCTTCGGCGTCAGCCATTTCAACAACGCGGCGGGAATTTCCTCCACGAAGCGCGAAGGCACGCTATAGCGGGTCTGGCCGTGGAGCATGCGTGTCTGGGCGAAGGACAGATAGAGCCGCCGTCGGGCGCGAGTCACGGCGACGTACATGAGGCGGCGCTCCTCTTCCAAGCCGTCGGCTTCGGTGATGGCGTTCTCGTGAGGGAATAGTCCTTCTTCGAGGCCGCTGATGAAGACGACATCGAATTCCAGTCCCTTGGCGGCGTGCACGGTCATCAACTGCAGTGCATCGTCGCCCTCGCCCGCCTGATGCTCGCCCGCCTCCAGCGAGGCATGGGCGAGAAATGCCGCCAATTCCGACTGCCCCTCCTCGATCGTCCCCTCCTCTGCCACGAAGTTGGCGGCGGCGTTGATCAGCTCGTCCAGGTTGGCGACGCGGTCGGCACCCTCCTTCTCGTTACGGTAGTGATCCCGCAGGCCGGACTGCTCGATAGTCTGCCCGACGATCTCCGGCAGATCGAGCCCTTCGGTGGACGCCTTCAGGCGCAGGATCAGCGCGGAAAAGACGCCGATGGCGCTGCCCGCCTTGCCGCCGAGCAGGGGAATGGCGCCGTACATGCTGGTGCCGTTTTGCTTTGCGGCATCCTGCAGTTGCTCCAGCGATCGAGCGCCAATGCCCCTGGTCGGGAAATTCACCACGCGGGAGAAGGCGGTGTCGTCGTCGGCATTGGCGATCAGGCGCATATAGGCGAGCGCATGCTTGATTTCCTGTCGCTCGAAGAAGCGCAAGCCGCCATAGACGCGGTAGGGCAGTCCGGCATTGAACAGGCCATGCTCCAATACCCGCGACTGCGCATTCGAGCGATAGAGCAGCGCAATCTCGTGCCGTGCCATGCCTTCGCCGACCAGCCCTTTGATCTCCTCCACGATCCAGCGCGCCTCCTCGCTGTCGTTGAAGGCTTCATAGACGCGGATGGGCTCGCCGGCGCCGGCATCTGTCCATAGGTTCTTGCCCAGACGCGCGGCGTTGTGCTTGATGATGGCATTGGCGGCGTCGAGGATGTTGCCGTGGGAGCGGTAGTTCTGCTCCAGGCGGATGACGTTCTGCACCCGGAACTCGCGCTCGAAGTCGTGCATGTTGCCGATGTCCGCGCCACGGAAGGCGTAGATGGACTGGTCGTCATCGCCGACGGCGAACAGGCAGGCACTCCCCCCGGCCAGCAGCTTCAGCCACAGGTATTGCAGCCGATTCGTATCCTGGAACTCGTCCACCAGCACATGGCGGAAGCGCTGCTGATAGTGGACGCGCAGGATCTCGTTGCGCGACAGTAGTTCGAAGCTACGCAGCAACAGCTCCGCGAAATCCACCACCCCTTCGCGTTGGCACTGGTTCTCGTATTCCTGATAGAGCTCCACCCGCCTGCGGGTGAAGTCGTCCCACGCGTCCACCGCGTGGGGACGCAGGCCGGCCTCCTTCTGGGCGTTGATGAAGTGCTGGAGATCGCGCGGCGGATACCTCTCGTCGTCCACGTTCAGGGTCTTCAGCAAACGCTTGATGGCAGCCAGTTGGTCGGCCGAGTCCAGGATCTGGAACAGGGCGGGCAGATTCGCATCGCGGTTGTGGGTGCGCAGCAGTCGGTTGCACAAACCGTGGAAGGTGCCGATCCACATGCCGCGAGTGTTGATGGGCAGCATCGCCGACAGTCGCGCCAGCATCTCCTTGGCGGCCTTGTTGGTGAATGTCACCGCAAGCACGCCTTGGGGGGTCGCCTGCCCGGTCTGAATGAGCCAGGCGATGCGGGTAGTCAATACCCGGGTCTTGCCGCTGCCGGCGCCGGCCAGGATCAAAGCATGCTGCGGCGGCAGGGTAACGGCGGCAAGTTGCTGGGGATTGAGCGCGTGGAGGAGCTGAGACATGGGCAAGCCCGGCTTTGAGGCGATTATACCCGGGCCTCGACCGACCCCAGGGCGACTAGGCTTCCTGCTCTAATCCGATGCTGCAAGAGGCGGTTTTGACGCCTTTGATGTTAGTACTCACTCGCTGTCAGTTGCCTGAATTTGCGTTGCTTTTCTGTAACCGCCGTTGACAACGGTAAACCCGGCGCGGGCTCGTGCGTTGATATTGCGGTGCAAGATGGATTAGAACCTTTTCGCCAAAATTCCTGACTAAAGTGTTGTATTATTTGTACCGTAACTGCTATTGCGGAGCACAAACAACTCCGACCAGTCCGAAAACAAGAGGGCTAATGGGCAGGCCGGAAGTGCGCCACAAACGGTTGCATGAAAGGAGATTCAGCCATGATGAAGACCCCAATGATCCTGCCTTGGCTGGCACGCAAAGCAGGTGTCTCCGACGCCCGCGCCGAAAAGCTGTGGGCCGATGCCTTGCGCTACGCCACCGTCAAAACCGGCTGGGTAGGTACCTCCGAATACTGGCGCGTCGCCGTGGAACGGGTGGTTGAACTGCTTGAGCGCGAGGCCGTCAAGGTCAAGCGCGTCGGCTTCAGTCCCGCCGTTCGCTTCCAGACCCGGATGTGGATGTTTCCGCTCATCGCCTGGCACGGCTTCAGCCTGATCGCCGCCGCAACCTGGGCCAAACTCACCAGCCAGCAGGGCCGACACGCCCACTGAGGAGTGCGCGCCGCCCCTAGATCTCCGGCTTGGCGGCAGCCAAGCCGAGTTCCGCTTTCACCCTCTGCACCAGCTGGTCGGCTTCGGCCCGGTTCGGCAAGTTGCGAATAAGCACGTCGAACGAGCGTCTGGAGCCGGACGAGCGCGGGCGCAGTTCGGCCGCATAGCCGGCGTTGCGCGCCTTGTCATGCACGGCCCGCGCATCCTGCGAATCGGCCGCAGTGGCGAGTACAAGTTTCCATCTACCGCCGCGCCGCGCTGCACCGGCCGCAGGAAGGATTTCCGTCTCGGCCGCCCATTGCTTGAGCTTGTCCGGATCCACGGGTGCGACCGGCTGCGCCGGCTGACCCTTCGGTGCGGCAAAGAAGGTCAGCGGTTCGTTCATCTCCACCGGTTCGCCGTCCTGATGGCGGACGCTGATGCGGCCTTCGATCAGGCAGACCAGATCCCGCTCGGCATCGGATTTGCCCCACAGGTCCGTGCCGCGTATGCCGGCCGTTACCGCATCCACGCGAATGCGCACGTCGCGCCGTACCAGTTTGCCAGCCACGCCGGTGGTGAAGCGGAAGGCACCGCGCGCGACATCCAGCGCAACCGTCGTGAGATTGCCGGGTTTGCGCTCCATGTCCTTCAGCGACAGGACGGCATTTTCACCCAGCTTCACCGTACTTCCTTCCGGAAGCTTGAGGTAGACCCGCGCATCGGCCCCGGTACGCACGCGATCGCCGGCGGCGAGCGTCATATCGGGGGACAACGGCTGACCCCGCCCGTCGCGCTCGACCCAGGCCGGCATCTGTACCGCGTCCACCACCGCCGTCGGCGCGCCGAGCGCCGGCGTCACGACCAGCGCAGCGCACAAGAAAAGCGCCGCCGGGAGGCTCATCGTCGTTTCTCCGTTTGAATTCGTCCACCATGATACGCACGAGCCGCCGGCGTGGATTCGGGCAGACACTAAGCGCCCCCGCGGGGTATCATCGCCGCTCGCCATGACCGGGTAATGGCGGTGGCGCGCCGCAAAGCCCATGATCCCCCTGCACGACGACAATCCCACCGAACTCAGACCCGTATTCACGGTCGCCCTGATCGCGGCGTGTGTGCTGGTGTTCCTCTGGCAGTTGTCCCTCGGGCGTGCCGGGGAGCGCGCCATCCTGGCGCTGGGCGTGATTCCGGCCGTGCTGCTGGGTGACAAGGCGCTGCCGCCGGCGCTCGCCCTCGTGCCGCCGGAGGCGACCATCTTCACCAGCATGTTTCTGCACGGCGGCTTCATGCATCTGGCCGGCAACATGCTCTACCTGTGGATCTTCGGCAACAACGTGGAAGACGCCATGGGGCATTCGCGCTTCGTCGTCTTCTATCTGCTGTGCGGCGTCGCCGCCGTGTTCGCCCAGGCATTGCCCGACCCCGGCTCGGAGATCCCCATGATCGGCGCCAGCGGTGCCATCTCGGGCGTGCTCGGCGCCTATCTGCTGCTCTATCCTCATGCCCGCGTGCTGGTGGGCATTCCCATCGGCTTCGTATTTCAGACGGCGCGGTTGAAGGCCGGCTGGGTGCTCGGGTTCTGGGTTTTGCTGCAAGTCGTCAATTCGCTCTTTTCCGGCGGCGGCCCCGGCGTGGCCTGGCACGCGCACCTGGGCGGCTTCATCGCCGGCATGGTGCTCGTGCCCTTCTTCCGCCGACGCGGCATTCGCCTGTTCAACCCGCCCCGGGACCGGCTCTACGATTCCTACTGACCGGCCGCCCTGCGCAGGCGCGCTATAATTCGCGCTTCCCCGAAGCAGCGCAAGCCGCGCCCAGCCATGCAGGAAAAATACAACCCGACCGTCGTCGAAGCGGCCGCCCAGCAGCATTGGGACGCCGCCAACGCCTTCCGCGCCGCAGAGCACCCGGCCAAGCCCAAGTACTACTGCCTGTCCATGTTTCCCTATCCCTCGGGCAAGCTGCACATGGGCCATGTACGCAACTACACCATCGGCGACGTGCTGACCCGTTACCACCGCATGCGCGGCTACAACGTCCTGCAGCCGATGGGCTGGGACGCCTTCGGCCTGCCGGCGGAGAACGCCGCCATGGCCAACGGTGTGCCGCCGGCGAAATGGACCTACGACAACATCGCCTATATGAAGAAGCAGCTCAAGTCGCTCGGCTTTGCCATCGACTGGGCGCGCGAACTGGCGACGTGCAGGCCCGACTACTACAAGTGGAACCAGTGGCTGTTCCTGCGCATGCTGGAGCAGGGTCTCGCCTACAAGCACACCGGCACCGTCAATTGGGACCCCGTGGATCAGACGGTGCTCGCCAACGAGCAGGTCATCGACGGCCGCGGCTGGCGCACCGGCGCGCTGGTGGAAAAGCGCGAAATCCCGATGTACTACCTGGCGATCACCAAGTACGCCGAGGAACTGCTTGCCGCCCTCGATCGCCTGCCCGGCTGGCCGGAGCGGGTGCGCACCATGCAGGCCAACTGGATCGGCAAGAGCCTTGGGGTGCGCTTCGCCTTCCCCTACGAGTTGGACGGCAGGCAGGAGAAATTGTGGGTATTCACCACCCGCGCCGACACCATCATGGGCGTCACCTTCTGCGCCGTGGCGGCCGAGCATCCGCTGGCAGAGCGGGCCGCACGCGACAATCCGCAACTCGCCGCCTTCGTCGAGGAGTGCAAACGCGGCTCGGTCATGGAAGCCGACCTCGCCACCATCGAGAAGAAAGGCATGCCGACCGGCATCTTCGTCAGCCATCCGCTCACCGGCGAGAGGGTCGAAGTCTGGGTCGGCAACTACGTGCTCATGGGCTACGGCGAAGGCGCCGTGATGGCCGTGCCGGCCCACGACGAGCGCGACTTCCATTTCGCCAAGAAGTATGACCTCCCGATCAAACAGGTAATTGCGGTTTCCGGCAGGACGTTTTCTCTCGACGCCTGGCAGGAGTGGTATGCCGACAAGCAGGGCGGCGTCTGCGTCAACTCCGGCAAGTATGACGGCATGGGCTACGAGGCCGCCGTGGACGCCATCGCCGCCGATCTCAAAGCCAGGGGCCTGGGCGACAAGCAGGTGCAATGGCGGCTGCGCGACTGGGGCATCTCGCGCCAGCGCTACTGGGGCTGTCCGATTCCGCTCATCCACTGCGAGACCTGCGGCACGGTGCCGGTGCCCGACGATCAGTTGCCGGTGGTACTGCCGGAGGACTGTGTGCCGGACGGAACCGGCAATCCGCTCAACAAGCGCGAGGACTTCCTGCGCTGCACCTGCCCGCAATGCGGCAAGCCGGCCCGGCGCGAAACCGATACCATGGACACCTTCGTCGATTCGTCCTGGTACTACGCCCGCTACTGCAGCCCCGACAATGCCGACGCCATGGTGGACGAGCGCGCCAGCTACTGGATGCCCGTGGACCAATACATCGGCGGCATCGAGCACGCCATCCTGCACCTGCTTTATTCGCGCTTCTGGAGCAAGGTCATGCGCGACCTGGGTCTCGCCGCCTATGACGAGCCCTTCGAGCGGCTGCTCACCCAGGGCATGGTGCTGAACGAGATCTTCTTCCGCAAGCCGGAGTCCGGACGCATCGCCTACTACAATCCGGCGGACGTCGAGATCCGCTACGACGACAAGGGCAACCGCATCGGCGCAGTGCTGAAGAGCGACGGCCAGCCGGTGGAGTCCGGTGGCATCGGCACCATGTCCAAGTCGAAGAACAACGGCGTCGACCCGCAGACGCTGATCGAGGAATACGGCGCCGACACCGCGCGCTTCTTCATGATGTTCGCCAGCCCACCGGAGCAGACTCTGGAATGGTCGGACTCGGGCGTAGACGGCGCCTACCGTTTTCTCAAGCGGCTATGGAATTTCGCCTGCCGCTTCAAATCCGAAGCGCAACCCGCCCTCGCCGCCGGCGCCCGCACCCTGTCCGTCGGCCGGCTCGATCCCGCGCTCGCATCGGTGCGGCGCGAGGTGCATCTGAATCTTAAGCAGGCGAACTACGATTTCGGCAAGTTCCAGTTCAACACGGTGGCTTCCGCCGCCATGAAGATCCTCAATGCCCTGGAGAAGGCGTCGCGGGAGAACGCACCGCAACACGCCGAAACCGTCGAGGAGGGTCTGAGCATTCTGTTGCGCCTGCTGGCGCCGATCACCCCCCACATCTGCCATCAGTTGTGGCGGGAACTCGGGCTGGGGGAGGACATCCTGCACGCGCCCTGGCCGCAGCCGCAGGAAGCGGCGCTCGCCCAGGACGAGATCGAGCTGGTGCTGCAGATCAGCGGCAAGCTGCGCGGCTCGATCAAGGTGCCGGCTGCGGCGGCACGCGAGCAGATCGAGGCCATCGCGCTGGCATCGGACGTAGCGCAGAAGTACATGGAAGGTCGCCCGGCGAAGAAAATTGTCGTCGTGCCGGGACGGCTGGTGAATATCGTCGCGTGAGGAGTCGGATGTGAAAAATCGGCGTTGCATCGCCGCCTGGCGGGGATGGATCGTGCTCGCCTCGGTGTTCGCGCTTTCGGCCTGCGGCTTCCACTTGCGCGGCGCCCAGCAGCTGCCGTTCGAGAGCCTCTACCTCGGCATATCCGAGTATTCGGAACTCGGCGCCGCGCTCAAGCGCAACATCCGCGCTGCCGGCGGCACGCGCCTCACCGACAAGCCCGAGGACGCCCAGGCGGTGCTCGCCGTGGTCGGCGAAGCGCGCGAACGCATCATCCTCAGCCTCAGCGCCGCCGGGCGCGTGCGCGAACTGCAATTGCGCTACCGCTTCATCTTCCGGGTCCATGACAACAAGGGCAAGGAGTTCGTCCCCCAAAGCGAGATCGTGCTCAAGCGCGACCTGACCTACGACGATTCCGTGGTGCTGGCCAAGGAACAGGAAGAGGTGCTGCTCTACCGCGACATGCAGAACGACCTGGTGCAGCAGATCATGCGCCGGCTGGCGGCAGCGAAGGCACAAGGCTGAACGACGTCGATCGCAGAGCACAGAGAGTGCACAGAGAACTTGCCGTGCTTTTCTCCGTGTTCTCCGTGTCCTCGGTGGTCCAAGATCTTGTCTGTGCATGAACCTCCGCCCCGACCAACTGACGGCCCATCTCGCCAAGGCGCTCGCACCGCTGTACGTGCTGCACGGCGACGAGCCGCTGCTGGTGGCCGAGGCGGCGGATGCCATACGCGCCGCGGCGCGCGCGCAGGGCTACGCCGATCGCGAAATTCTGGTGGCCGGACCGGCATTCAAATGGGATAGCCTGCATCTCGCCGCCGGCAACCTTTCCCTTTTTGGCGGCAACAAGCTGATCGACCTGCGCATCCCCGGCGGCAAACCGGGGCGCGAGGGCGGCGAAGCCTTGCAGCGCCACTGCACGACCCTGGGCGAAGGTGTGGTGACGCTGGTCACCCTGCCCCAGCTCGACTGGGCGACGCGCAAGAGCGCCTGGTTCGCCGCCCTGGTCGCCGCCGGCGTCGCCATCGAATTGAATGCTCCGCCGCTGCCCCAATTGCCCGATTGGATCGCCATGCGGCTGGCGCGCCAGCAGCAGCGCGCCGAGCGCGCCGCCCTGGAGTTCATCGCCGCCCACGTGGAGGGAAATCTGCTCGCCGCCCACCAGGAAATCCAGAAACTGGGCCTGCTCTATCCGGCCGGAGAGCTGACGCTCGCCCAGGTGGAGGACGCCGTGCTCAACGTCGCCCGCTATGACGTGGACAAGCTGCGCGCGGCGCTGCTCGCCGCCGACGCGCCGCGCTGCGCCCGCCTGCTCGACGGGCTGAAGGCCGAAGGCGTGGCGGCGCCGCTGGTGCTGTGGGCACTGACCACGGAGATCCGCACGCTGGCCGCACTGCGCGCTGGGCTGGATCACGGCCAGCCGCTGGCACCATTGCTCAAGAGCGAACGGGTGTTCGACGAGCGGCGCGCCCAGGCGCTGCAGCGGCTGCTGCCAAGACTCAGCTCCGGGCGGTTGCGGGCGGCGCTGCAGCATGCCGCCCGCATCGACCGGATGATCAAGGGACTCGCCCGCGGCGACCAATGGGACGAACTGCTGCAGCTCGGCCTGCGCCTGTGCGCTGCCGGCTGACGCCTCCGCGTCGGCCAACTTTCGAGCGATTTGGGATTGGGCGATAATGGGCCCATCCGCCTGTGACCGGTACCGATTTCATTCATGCGCAACGAATCCCCGGATATTGCCACCTACATGCACACGCTCGGCCGGCGCGCGCGCGAGGCCTCGCGCGCCATGGCGCGGGCGGACACCAATGCCAAGAACCGGGCGCTCGCGGCCATCGCCGCCGCCATCCGCAGCGAGGCACCGGCCATTCTCGCCGCCAACGATGAGGACGTGAAGGCGGCGCGGCAGGCGGGACTGGAGGCAGCACTGCTCGATCGGCTGACGCTCACGGAAAAGAGCGTCGCTGCCATGGCCGAGGGGTTGGACCAGATCGCGCAGTTGCCCGATCCGATCGGCGAGATCAGCGATCTGAAGTTCCGTCCGAGCGGCATCCAGGTCGGGCGGATGCGCGTGCCCCTGGGCGTGATCGGCATCATCTACGAGGCGCGGCCGAACGTGACGGTGGACGCCGCCGGCCTTTGTCTCAAGGCAGGCAATGCCGCCATCCTGCGCGGTGGCTCGGAGGCGATCCGCTGCAATCAGGCGCTGGCGAGGCTGGTCCACGGCGGCCTGCGTACGGCCGGCCTGCCGGAGGCGGCGGTGCAGGTCGTGGAGACCACCGACCGCGCCGCCGTGGGCGAGCTGATCACCATGAAGGAGTTCGTGGACGTGATCGTCCCGCGCGGCGGCAAAGGGCTGATCGAGCGCATCTCGCGCGAAGCGCGCATTCCCGTGATCAAGCACCTTGACGGCAACTGCCACGTCTATGTGGACGACGATGCCGATCCGGCCAAGGCCCTGCGCATCGTCGAGAACGCCAAGACCCAGCGGCTGGGCACCTGCAACACCGCCGAGTCGCTGTTGGTCGCCCGCAGCGTGGCCGCCGTGCAACTGCCGGCGCTGGGTGGCATGCTCGCGGCCAAGGGCGTGGAGCTGCGCTGCTGCCCCGAGTCGCTGGCGCTGCTGCGCGCGGCGGGCGTGGCGCCCGACAAGCTCAAGGCCGCGGTCGAGCAGGACTGGTACGAGGAATACCTGGCACCGATCATCGCCGTCAAGATCGTCGCCGGCCTGGACGAGGCCATCGCCCACATCAACACTTACTCCTCGGCTCACACCGATGCCATCGTCACGGAGAATTACACCCGTGCGCTGCGCTTCCTGCGCGAGGTGGATTCCAGCTCGGTGATGGTCAATGCCTCGACCCGCTTCGCCGACGGCTTCGAGTACGGGCTGGGCGCCGAGGTGGGCATCTCCACCGACAAGATCCACGCCCGCGGCCCCGTCGGCCTCGAAGGTCTCACCTCCCAGAAATGGATCGTGCTGGGCAACGGAGAGGTCCGCGGATAAGTTCCACGACACGAGCCGCTGCCGGCATGGCCCAGGGCCGATAGGTCCGCAAGGATGCCGCGACAGCGAGGAGCACCGCCCGCTGCCAGGGTCGGGGTTCGCAGTGGTTGACGGTCGCTATGCTCAGGGAACCGGCGGAGCCCTCAGCGCCGCGTCACAGCGGTCTGCGTTACGATTTCGAACTTGCGCTTCCTGCCGTCCGTGCGGACTTTCACCTCCCAGTAGCGGTCGTCGAACTCGACGTCGGTGATGGCGCCGAGTTCGTGCGCCTCCAGGGCGGCGACGATCGCGGAAAGCGGCTTGCTGGCGGCAGGCGGAAGCTCGGCATCGGCCTCGGTCGGCTTCTGCTGCCTTTCTTCCCCCGACCGCGGATCGAGGTAGAGCTTGCTTGCACTGTTGCCCTTGCGCGTCTTGACTTCCCAGAGCCCGTCGTCGAACTCGGCGCTGGTGATGATGCCGAGGTTCTTGCCCTCCACGGACTTGAGGATCGCCGAGAGCGGCTTGCCGTCCGCCGGGGGCAGCTCCCCCGCGCCGGCTGCCGCGCCTGCGGACAGAAGTATCAAGGCTATCCAGTGCGTCGCTGCTTTCCTTGCGATCGTCATTTTCATCCTTGGTAACGAGCTGACGTTAGGGTTACCCGGTGCGCCGCCAGCGTCATGCCATCGTTGCGCCCCGCGTGCTGCCCGCTTGCGGCGCCTGCTGGGTCTCCCCTTCCTGCTGGGGAGTGAAGCGGATGTTCGCAGGCGCGTTCGTGCCGCCGGTCATGATGAAGCTCATCGCCTCCTCAATGCTCCAGTCGGTCTCTATGACATTCTCCAGCGGTACGATCTCGATGTAACCCGAGGTCGGATTCGGCGAGGTCGGTACATAGACCGCTGCCACATCACGACCCGTTTCCTGATCGGTCATGACCCGGGTGACAAAACCTACCGCTTTCATCTCTGCGGAAGGAAAGCTTATCAATACTACTTTCTGCAATCCGGCAGGCTTCTCCCGTACCGCCGAGATGAAGCGCTTCGTGGCCCCATACACAGCGTGGGCAAGGGGGACGCGCTGCAGGATGGATTCCATGCGCGCAATCAATCGCTTTCCGACCACTTTGCTGGCGATCCAGCCGACTAGGTAAAGGGTAACCACGGTAATGAGCACGGCAAGGACGAATCTGAACGATGGCAGCAGTAGCCAGTCCGCCAAGGCATCCGAGAACGGGCGCGCCAGTCCGGCGAGGGCGGCGACGCTGGGGGCGCCGGCACGGTACAGCACACCGAGGATGAAGTCGAACACCAGCCATGTCACCCACAGGGGCGCCACCGTGATCAGGCCGATGATGGTGTAGCGCCAGAAATGCGCGGCGCGGGGCGAATGGGGGGAATGTGCCATTGGCATGCCCTCTCGGGGCGGTCAGAACGTCCCGAACAGGGTACCGAGCGTCACGACGGCGATCAATGCCATCAACGGCGCGGCTACCGCCACGACGAAGATATCGGCGTAGGACTCGCGGTGCGTCAGCTTGCATATGGAGAGCAGGGTGATGACGGCGCCGTTGTGCGGCAGGGCGTCCAGGCCGCCGGTGGCGATGGCGGTCACCCGATGCAGCAGCTCGGGCGCAATGCCGGCTGCGCGGCCCATCTCCAGATAGGTGGCGCCCAGGGTCTGCAGGGCGATGCTCATGCCGCCGGAAGCCGAGCCGGTGATGCCGGCGAGGATGTTCACGGCGACCGACAGGGACACCAGCGGATTGCCGGGCGCGATGCCCAGCACCGCATCGCGAATGACGGTGAAGGCCGCCAGCGAGGCGATCACCGCGCCGTAGCCCACCTGGGAGGCGGTGTTGAGGATGGGTAACACCGCGGCGCTGGCGCCGTCGTCGATGCTGCGCTTGAGATCGCGTAGCGCCCGCCGGTTCAGGACGATCAGCACCACAGTCGAGATCAGCAGGGCGCAGATGATGGCCCAGATGCCGCGCAGGGCGTCCACGCCAGTGGCGCCGTAGCGCGGCTCAGCCAGATAGGCCGTGTCGATGGACGGGATGATCCATGCGGCGAAGAGATAATTCAGCGCGATCACCAGCACCACCGGGGCGATCGCCCTCACGAAGGAGGGCGGCGCGCCGCCGGAGCCGTCCGGGCCGATCTCCATGAGGTCGTAGCCTTCCCCCTGGGCATATTCGCGCACGCCCTTGTCCACGCGCGGCATCTCCTCGACCGCCGTCTCGCCGTACCCCTCGCCGGCGGTGCGTGCGGAACGGGCCCGGCGCGTGAGCCATAGGCTGCCCAGCGCGAACATCACCGCGCCGCCGATGAAGCCCAGCACCGGGGCGGCGAAAGGCGTGGTGCCGAAGTACGGCATGGGGATGGCGTTCTGGATCGCCGGCGTGCCGGGCAGCGCCGTCATGGTAAATGTGAAGGCCCCCAGCGCGATGGTGGCCGGAATCAGGCGCTTGGGCACGTCGGCCTCGCGGAACAGGGCCGCGGCGATCGGATAGACAGCAAAGGCCACCACGAACAAGGACACGCCGCCGTAGGTCAGCACCGCGCACGCCAGCACGATGGCCAGTACGGCATGGCGGCTGCCGAGCCAGGCCACGATGCGGTGCGCGATGACGCGCGCCGCCCCGGAGGCATCCATCAGCTTGCCGAAGATCGCCCCGAGCAGAAAGAGCGGAAAGTAGGAGACGATGAAGCCACCCAGCGCCTTCATGAATATCTGGGTGTAGCTCGCCAACAGCGGCGTCCCGGGGCTCGCCAGCACCGCCAGCACAGCCATCAGCGGCGCCAGCACGAGCACGCTGACGCCGCGGTAGGCGAGGTACATCAGCAGGGCGAGGGAGAGCAGGATGCCGGCGATGCCGATCATAGGAATTCCTTGAACAGATCGAGCGTCGAGCGCCGGCCCAGATGGGTGAAATTGCGTTGCAGCCAGTCGTCGGCCGCTGCCCGCCCAATCCGGTGCAAATGCGCGAGGAGTCCCGGCGCGGCGTTGAGCTTGCTCGACGCGCCCAGACGCGCGAGTTCGGTTTCCGCTTCGATGCGATGCACCTTCAAGCCGTCGATCTGCCGGAACAGTGCCTCGCGGTAATGGTGGCCGGGCTGCCCCTCGTCGCGGATCAGCTTCTTCATCAGCGCCACCGCGCGCATCTCCTTGAGCAGACTGCCGTGGAACGTGATCTCGTCGATTCGGTCGAGAATCTCCCGGGCACGGGTCGGCACCTTCTCGCGCAACGACGGATTGATCTGCACCAGCAGCAGGTCGTGGGCCGGGCTTTCGGTGATGAGGGGCAGCAGCGAGGGATTGCCCATGTAGCCGCCATCCCAGTACGCCTCGCCATCAACCTCCACCGCCTGGAACAGTAGCGGCAGGCAGGCGGAGGCGAGCACAGCCTCCGCACTGAGCTCGCCGTGACGGAAGATGCGCAGCTTGCCGGTTGCCACATGGGTGGCAGCGATGAATAGCTGCACTTTGTCGCAACCGCGCACGCGTTCGAAATCTACCGCCCGCTTCAGGATGTCGCGCAGCGGATTGAGGTCCAGAGGGTTGAACTGGTAGGGCGAGAACAGGCGGCTCGCCAGGTCCAGGTAGAGGTGCAGCGGCGAGCTGCCCAAGGTCCAGTTACCGAAGAAGGCGCTCAGCACGCTCGCATTGAGGGGGCTGAAGCGCGCCGCCGTGCCCACCTCCGACCAGAGCCGGCGCAGCGCCTCTCGGGCGCCCCGGCGTCCCCCATCCATCAGCCCCGCCGCCAGCGCCACGGCATTCATCGCTCCGGCGCTGGTGCCGCTGACGCCGGCAATTTCGATTCGCTCGTCCTCCAGAATCCGGTCGAGCGCCCCCCAGGTGAAGGCGCCGTGTGAACCTCCTCCCTGCAGTGCAAGATCGATGCGCCGGATGTCCTTACGTTTCACGGGTCAAGGCGATGCCTCCTCCGTTGCCATCTCCGGTTGGTCCGCCAGCGCCACCAGAAGTCGATCATGGCGTAAGTCAGCAGTCCGGCCGCCGCTGCCATGACGGTCAATCCCGCAAGCAACGGTCTGCCCAGCGCAACGATGCGCTGCCAAACCGTCCTTTCCGCTGCATCGACGGATGCATCTTCCCGGACATCGGACGGGAGCACGGTTTCGCCCGTCAGCCAACTGCCAAGACGGTAGGCAGTGTAGTACAACGGCCCGAACGTCGCGGGGTTCGTGATGAGGGTGCTCGCTGCTGCAGCCGGAAGATTGGCACGCAACACGATCGCCGCCGCCGCCGTCACGGGAATCTGTGCCAGCGGAATGAGAAGCCCGAAGAACACCCCCAACGCCACCCCCAGTGCCACGCCACGACGCGACCAATGCCACAGCTTCGGATGTCCCAGCCGGGGCGCGAGCCAGCGCAGCCAGCGGCTTCTTTCGAGTCGTTCCCGAGTCGGTATCCAGGAACGCAAGCTCTCTCGCCAAGTCATGGTTGTGGCAGGTGCATATCGGACATCTACGGCTCTTCTTGATCGTGTGTCGGGCGAGGCTACCGTTATCCTGATCGGCACGTCCTGTCAAGATTTCCCGGGACGCCGAAGCGCCGGTACGAGGCAGGGGCGGCCCAAGCCACAGGACTATGGGATGATCTATCGACGACATCATGGAGACGATTTCATGGACACTCTGAGCCTGTTTCTCCGATCACCCGACGACTGGCGCGAGTTGGCCCGGGTGGCCATTCATATCACGGTCATCGTGGGCCTTGCCTGGGGCCTGCTGGCCCTGTCCCGGCGCATCGAGCCCCTGCTGCGCGCGCAACTGGAAAAACGCACCGACGACACCGGCCAGCTCCGCCGCCTGGAAACCCTGGGTCGGGTGCTGCGCTATGTAGCGACGGTGATCGTCACCCTCGTCACCGGCATGCTCGTGTTGTCCGAACTGGGCATCTCCATCGCCCCCATTCTCGCCTCGGCGGGCATCGTCGGCATCGCCGTGGGTTTCGGCGCGCAGAGCCTGGTGCGCGATTACTTCACAGGACTGTTCCTGCTGGTGGAGGACCAGTTGCATCTGGGCGACCTGGTGGAGGTGGCCGGCAAGAGCGGCGTGGTGGAGGAACTCACCTTGCGCTACCTGCGTCTGCGCGACTACGAGGGCCACGTGCACTTCATCCCCAACAGCGCCATCAGCACGGTCACCAACCGCGGGCGCGACTATGCCTACGCGGTGATGGATGTGGGGGTGGCCTACCGGGAGGATCTGGACGAGGTGTTCGCGGTGATGCGCGAGGTGGGCGCTGCAATGCGCGCCGACGAGACCCTGGGCGCCCTTATCCTGGAAGACCTGGAGATCGCCGGCGTCAACGCCTGGGCCGATTCCTCGGTGGTGGTGCGCGCCCGCTTCAAGGTGCGCCCCTTGCAGCAGATGACGGTGCGGCGCGCTTTCCTGCTGCGTCTCAAGCAGTCCTTTGATGCCCACGGTATCGAAATCCCCTACCCCCATCTCACGCTCTATGCAGGGCAGGGCAAGGACGGCCGGGCACCTGCGCTGCGCATCTTCCAGGACGCCATCCGCAGCCGAGATTAACAATGACGTCAGGATATTGTTTCGCCGCCACGTGCTGACCGTTCAGTATTCGCGCAGAAGAATGCTGTCGCGACTGCCGCGTTTGACTTCGTACATCAATTCATCGGCCTGTTTGAGCAATGCATCGAAGTTTTGTGGCGTCGTACGATAGCTGGCCACGCCGATGCTAAAGGTGACCGGCCATCGTTCCGCCTGCATCGCATCGAGCAAGGCCCGACGCAACTTTTCCACGTAAACCTGTACCGCATCGGCCTTCATATTGGGCAGGAGTAAGGCGAACTCATCGCCGCCCAGTCGGCCCGGCACATCGCTGGCGCGCACATGGGCGCGCATCACAGCGGCGACCGACCTGAGCAACCGGTCGCCAATCTCGTGGCCAAGGGTATCGTTGACCTCCTTGAAGCGATCAAGGTCGATATATACCGCGGCGAAGGGCGCCCCGTGGCGCTGCGCCTGAGCGAACGCCTGGTGACCCCGCTCAAGAAACTCGCGCCGGTTGGGCAGTTTGGTCAGCGCATCTTCGCGCGCCAGCCGGGATTCCCTCTGCAGGGTATTGCGTATTGAACCGACCAACCATGCACCGCCTGAAAAAATCGCCAACCGGACCACAGTATTGAACAGCAACGGCAAGAGTGATGATTGAACGCCGGCAAGCATTCGGTCGGCCAGGAACCATTCGATGGCTGCCAGTAGCGCCAGGGCATAGCCGAAGCGCGGCCCAAGAAACCAACTGACAGCCAGTACCGGCACGATGAAGAACGCGTGGAACTCGTAAGCCAGTCCAGTTAGGGTGTGGAGATAGCCGATTGCAGTCACCAGCAATCCGCCGCAGATCAGGATCAGGCTTTTGTACAGCCAGTTGGGTTGCCAGAGAAAGGCTTCCTTCGGTTTCACGTCAAGACGTCTTCAGATTTCGGTATGGCCGTGCCGCATCTGACAGCGCAGATGCGTTCCAGCGGAATGATCATGTCTCCCGCCGGCAACCGGGGTGCCCTGATACCCATCCGCACGGCCAGAACGACAAGGATTAGGCCAAGTCCAACCGGCCAGAGTGCTGCCCACAATGCATCACCCGTAACTGCCCCCTGTTGTACCCACGGCAGAGCCAGCCCCAGGATCACCAGAATCCACCAAGGCAGCGTCAGCCCTTTGCCTCCGCCGTGTGGAGATTCGGTTGCGAGCAACAGGAGTAGCCTCGCCATGAGAAGAGCCGTGCCGACAGCAGCTACGGCCAGCAAGCCGACCAGCCCATCCCATGGCAGGCCGGCGAGCGCCGACTTCAGTTGCAGCTTGGCTGCCATGCCACTGGTAAAAGGTACCCCGGCCAGGGCCATGGCGGGCAGCGCCATGCCGGCAAGCACCCAAGCCCGGCCGCCGTGGACCTTGGCCACCCCGACTCCCAGGAACAGGGCGCTCTTGGCCATCGCGTGATGTACCGCGTAGAGGAGGATGGCCGGCAGTAACACCGGCCACAGTTGCGGTGCCACCAGTCCCGCACCCACGCCGAGCGTCATGTAGCCCATCTGGCTGACACTGGAATAGGCCAAGAGCACCTTGGCATCACGCTGCATCAATCCCGCGGCAACGCCGAGGAAGGCGGCCACAATGCCGGCCGCAATCAGGAAGAAGCCCACGTCGGGCGCGGCCTGCCCGAGCGGCAGGAAGCGCAACCAGCCGAGCAGGCCGGCCTTGAGCATGACGCCGGAGAGCACCGCGCTCGCGGGCACGGGCGCCACCGGGTGCGCCAGCGGCAGCCACATGTGCAGCAGCGGTAGCCCGACTTTGACGCCAAAGCCGACGACAAGGAGCCAGGTCGCCGCAGGCGGCACCGGCGCAGCCGCCATTTCAGCCAGTAAATGGCTGCCGGCGGCATGCACCTGCAACAGCAAGCCCATCACTAGGGCGGTTTCCCCAAGCACGGCCATGATGAGATAGACCCGCCCGGCGCGCCGGGCCTCATCCGTGCGCGTATGGATGACCAATCCGTAGGCGGCGAAGGTCATGACGGCAAACCAGAAGTAGAAGGATGCCGCGTCGGCGGCCAGACAAAGCCCCAAGTTGCCCGCCTGGGTGACCAGGAAAAAGGCCCAGAACGACAGACGCCGCGGGTCAGCGGCAAGGTAGGCGCGTGCATACATGCCGGCGATAAGCCAGATCCCGGCCGTGAAACCAAGGAATATGCGCACGGTCTCGTCGAGCGCGTAGCGGCTGCCCAGCAGCAGCCAGGGCAGGTCGATCGCCAGGTCAGCGGGCGCACCCAGCGCCAGCCCCAGCGCAGGCAGCGGCGCCAGTGGCATGAGCGCGAGCCCGCCGCCAGCCACCATGGGTGGCAGCATCAGCACCGTCGCCAGGACCAGCGGCAGCAGGAAAGCCAGGATGATCAGGGCGTCCATTGCAGGTATTCCCGATCCGCGATCAGATAGGCCCAGGTCACGGGGCTGAGAGCTACGGCGGCAAACAGGCCGCTCAACACGACGACGATCGCTGTCGCCAGTGGCGGCAGCAACAGCAACACGGAGGTCTCGCGCCAGCCGCGGGCGGCGATGTGTTCCTCCGGCCAGGAAGCAGGAGCACTACGAAACCAGGCGCGATACAGGATGGGCAGAAAGTAAGCTGCATTGAGCAGGCTTGATGCCGCGAGAACCGCGAGCACCCAGGGCATGCCGGCTTCGAGGGCCCCGCGCCCCAGATACCACTTGCTGATAAACCCGGCCAAGGGAGGCACACCAATCATCCCGAAGGCGCCGATGGAGAAGGCCAACGTGGTGAGCGGCATGCGCCGCCCGGCACCATCCATCTCGCTGACCTTGTGGATGCCCAGCGTTTCGGCGTAGTTGCCGGCGCAGAAGAACAGCGTGATTTTCATGATGCCTTGATGTACCAGATGCACCAGGCCGCCTACCGTGCCGATGGGACCGAACAAGGCGACACCGAGTGCGATGTAGGACACTTGGCTGACCGTCGAGAACGCCAGCCGCTTCTTCAGGTCGTCCTGGAACAGCGCACGGAAGCTACCCCAGACGATAGTGACGGCGGCGAGAATCGCCAAGGGGAGAAGCAGGTTCAGCGACTGCGCAAACTCGACGCCATACACCTCATAGACGATCCGAACGATGCCGAAGGCGCCGGCTTTCACCACCGCCACAGCATGCAGCAAGGCGGATACCGGAGCCGGTGCGACCATCGCCTGCGGCAGCCAGCCGTGCAGCGGCACGAGGGCCGCCTTGACGCCGACGCCGGCGATCAAGAGCAGGAAGATGATCTTCAACTGCCCGGCGTATTCGGCACCGAGCACGGCGGCGATACCACCGTGGGCAAACCCGGTATGGCCGATCAGGTGATGCAGCCAGACAATGCCGGTCAGCAGCGCCGTGCCGCCGATCAGAGTATAGGTAAGATAGATCGTTCCGCCTTTCATCGCCTTGTCGGTACCGCGATGCACGACCAGCGGGAAGGTCGACAGCGTCAGCAGTTCGTAGAAGACGAAGAAGGTGAACAGGTTGGCCGCCATGGCGATGCCCATGGTGGCAGTGACGCAGAGGCTGAAGAAGCCGAAGAAGCGCGAGCGGTGCGGCGCGCCTTCGAGGTAGCCGATGGCGTAGAGCGTGGTGAACAGCCAGAGGATGGCCGACAGCGTGACGAACAGCATGCCCAGCGCGTCGGCCTTGAGCGCCAGTTCCAGGCCGGGCAGCACCGCGAAGCGCACGCCATATTCTTCGCCGGCCGCGACGCCGGCCAGCAGCAGGCCGACCAGCGCCAGCTTGGCGAAGGCGGCGAACAGATTGAGCGTGGTGCGCACGCCGATCCACGCTTCGGGCAGCGCGAAGATCACCAGGCCCGGCAGCAGCGACGAGGCCAGCACGGCCAGCGGCAGCCACTCGTTCGCGGTCATGTTGGTCCGCACCCTCCCGCCCTCCCCCTCGCGGGGGAGGTGACGGGTGTTCGCCGCTGCGCGGCTCCGGTTGCTGGCTGGCGCCCCTTGGGGCGGCCCTGCGGGGCGCTCATGCCATGACTCCCAGCAGTTGCATCAGTTCAACGCCGCGCAGGCCGAGCAGCACGCTGGCGGCGGCCAGTGCGAATGCACCCCATTCCAGCGTGCGCGGCACGGCGGCGAGCGGCGCATCGGCCGGCGCCAGCAGGAAGGCCTGGCGCAGCACGCGGAACACATACACCGCCGCCAGCAGTCCGCCGGCCAGCACCACGGCGACGATGGTCCAGGCGTCCTGCGCCAGCGCCGCGTCGATCAACTGCCACTTGGCGAGGAAGCCGCTGGAGGGCGGCAGGCCCATCAGCGTCATGCCGGCCAGGCCGAAGGCGAACAGCGTCACCGGCAGGCGCTCGGCCGCACCGGCCAGCCCCGCCACCGTGTCCTGCCCGGTCGCCTTGATCAGCACGCCGGCCGCCGCGAACATCGCCGCCTTGGCCAGGCCGTGCGCGAAGACCTGCATCACGCCGGCCTGCAGCGCGATGCCGCCCGCCAGCAGCGGCAAGATCAGGAACAGGTAACCGAGCTGCGCGACCGTCGAATACGCGATCAGCGTCTTGATGCGGCGCGCGCGGATCGCCCGCCAGGAACCCCAGAGGATGGCCGTGCCGCCGAGCAGCGCCGGCAACCAGGCGGCGACATCCGCCAGCGGCGCGAAGGGGCCGAGCCACAGGCGCAGGATCAGGTAGAACGAGGCCTTGACCACCAGCGCCGAGAGCAGCGCCGACACCGGCGCCGGTGCGCCGCCGTGGGCGGGCGGCAGCCAGCCGTGAAAGGGGAAGAGCGCGGTCTTCACCATCAGTCCGGCCAACATCAGGCCGCCCGCGATCCAGACCAGGTGCGGCGCTTCCGCCGTGAGCATCGGCGTGAGCGTGGCGATCGACACCGTGCCGTAGGCGCCGTAGACCAGCGCCACGCCGAGCAGGTAGGCGCCGGAGCCGAGCAGCGTCGCGAAGAGATAACGCAGCGCCGCCGCGATCTGCTGCGCGCCGCCGCCTGCCGCGACCAGGCCCACCGCCGCGAGGCCGACGAGTTCCAGCGTGACATAGAGGTTGAACAGGTCGGCCGAGAGGAACAGCGCGTTGAGGCCGGCGATCAGGAAGCCGGCCAGCGGCCAGAAATGGCGGCCGGCCGGATCGTCGGCCTTGAAGTAGGCGCGGGCGTAGAGCGCCAGCGGCAGCGCCACGACCTGCACCAGCAGCAGCATCGCCGCCGACAGGCCGTCGGCCGCGAGGTCGATGCCCAACGGCGCGCCCCAGCCGCCGACCGCGTGAGAGAGAGCCGTGCCGCCACGGCTGACTTTTGCGGCAAGGTCGAAGGCGAGGCCGGCTTGCAGCGTCAATCCCGCGATGGCCAGCCACGCACCGCGCCCCGGCCCGAGCAGGAAGGCCAGCGTCGCCCAGGCGAGCGGCAGCAGGATCAGGCCGGTCGGCGCGGACTCAGTCATCGGCGTCCTTCGGCAGTTCGTCGCTGCCCGTGGCGGCGTGCAGGCGGCGCAGCAGCGCCAGTGCCAGCGCCGTGGCGGCGACGGCGACGACGATGCCGGTGAGCACCATGGCCTGCGGCACCGGGTCGGGGTTGTCGTGACGCTGCGCCAGCCCGACCAGCACCAGGAAGGCGCCGCTGCCCATCAGGTTGAAGGCGAGGATGCGGCGCAGCAGTTCGCCGATCAGCAGCACGCCCGCGATGCCGAGGGTAAACAGCAGGGCGCCGGTGCAGGCAAATATCAATCCTGTACTCATGAGAGAAACAGGAACAGCCCGGCGAGGATCAGCCCCAGCGACAGCGTGAGGCCGGCCTCGATGGCGAGGATGAGTTGGCCCGCAACCGCAGGCGGATACTGGAGCAGTGCGCCATTGGCCAGCAGCGCGGCGGCGATGGCGAGGAAGAGCAGGAAGCCGCCGGCCAGCCCCGCGCGCAAGGCCAGCTTGGGCCGCGCCCAGCCGGGCGTGAGGCCGACCAGGTGCAGCAGCACCGCGCCCGCCGCCAGCACCGCCCCGGCCTGGAAGGCGCCGCCGGGACGGAACGCGCCGGCCCAGAGCAGGTAGAACGCGAAGACGATGGCGAGCGGCACGGCGATGCGCGCCAGCGTTTGCAGCGGCGCCGCGGCTGGAATAGTCGCCGGCGCGGCTTCACGTTCGCTGGCCGCAAGCAGGCCGAGCAGCGCCAGCAGCAGCACGGCGATCTCCAGCAGCGTGTCGTAGCCGCGATAGTTGAGCAGCACGGCGGTGACCGGATGTTCGACGCCGCTGTCGACGAGTTGCGTCACCACTGCCAGCCGCAGGTCGACGGCGGCATCCGGCAGGTCGAGCATGGCCGCGATCAGCAGGCCCGCGAAGGCGGCTGCGCCGAGGATGACGGGGATGGCGAACACGCGTCTCACGGTTTGCCTCCCTGTCGTCGCAACACGCCCAGCGCATCGAGCAGCAGCGCGCCGGTGAGCCCGGCGCCGATGGCTGCTTCGGCCAGCCCGATGTCGGGCGCCGCCAGCCGCGCCCAGGCCAGCGCCATCAGCAGGCCAAAGACGATGAACAGCACCACCGCGCGGTCGAGGCGCGGCGTCGTCAGCGTGCGGGCGCCGCTCCAGAGCAGCGCGGCGGCGAGCAGCAGGTCGTAGGCGAGGTCGATGCTCATATGGCCCGCCCCCTCCCAACCTCCCCCGCGCGGGGGAGGTGACGGGTGTTCGCCGCTGCGCGGCTCCGGTTCGTTGGCTGCGCCCGCCTTGGGGCGGCCCGGCGGCGGGCGCTCATTCGTCCTCCCTGCGCCACCGGCGGATACCCAGCGCGTCGGCGCGGCAGGCGATGGCGTAACCGATGCCGGCGCTGGCGGCCAGGGCCAGCGGCCAGATCAGCAACAGCTTCAGCGCCGCCAGCCAGGTGTCGGCTTGCAACGCCAGCCCGGCGAGCACGCAGCCGAGGCCTAGGTTGTCGGCCTTGGCCAGCGCGTGCAGGCGGCTGTAGACATCGGGGAAGCGCAACAGGCCGACGGTGCCGGCGAAGTAGAAGGCGCCGCCGACGATGAGCAGCAGCATGCTCAGCCACTCAATCATCGCCCTCTCCTTCCCCGTGCCAGGCGCGCTTGGCGAAGGCGATGCCGGTGATCGCGGCCAGCAGCGCCAGCACCAGCGCCACGTCCACCAGCGGCGGCTGGTCGGTGGCCACCGCCAGCAGCGCGACGATGCCGACGCCGGTGCTGCCGAACAGCAGCGCCACCAGCATGCGGTCCGCCGCCGTCGGTCCGCGCGCGGCGGCAAGCAGCGCCACGACCAGGTTGCCGAGCAGGAACAGCGCCAGCGGGAATTCGATGCCGCTCATGCTGCCTCCCCGAACAGGCGGGCGATGCGCGCCTCCAGCGCATGCGCTTCCCCGACAATGGGCAGGCGCGCGTCGAGCACATGCAGCCGCAGCCGAGTGCCATCGAGCGATACGCCCAGCGTGCCCGGCATCAGCCCCAGGGTGCCGGTCAACAAGGCGCTCGGCAGCCCCGGCGGCAAAGCGAGATCGAGTTCGACGATGCCCGGGCGCAGCGCCTCACGCCCGCGCAGGGCCATGGCCGCGACCTGCACACCACCCCGCACCGAGTTCAGCAGAAAGAAACCGAGGAAGCCCGGCAGGCCGGCCAGGCGCAGGCCGGTCGACGGCATCAGGCGCAGGCTTGCCCAGGTGGCGACAAGCACCGCCACCGCGCCCAACGGCAAACCGTCCGCGCGGCCTTCGGAGAGGACGAACCACAGCAGCGCAAAGAATACAGCGCGGCGAAGCATGGTCATGTGGGATCACCACCCTTCTCGAAACGCGCCTTGTCGGGCGCGTTTGCGCCACCCGTCATGACGAAGCTCATCGCCTCTTCGATGGTCCAGTCGGTCTGCACTACGTCGGAGAGCGGCACGATCTCGATGCGCTCGTCCTCGAGAATCCGGTCCAGCACGCCCCAGGTGAAGGCGCCGTGCGCGCCGCCGCCCTGCAGCGCCAGATCGACGGACCTAATGCTTTGTCTGCTCATTTCGCGTCGGCGACCTCTGTCATGGCCGCGCGTGGCTTGCCCTGCCCCGAGCCCGCCACTCGCGCCAGCTCACCACCCCCAGCGTCACGCCGGTGATCGGCAGTACGAACACCACCATGACCCAGCCGTAGGTCGCCAGCGCGTCGTGCTGCTGCGCTGCCAACGCGAGGTAGGCGATGTACGCGGCATAGAAGGCGAGGAACAGCGCGCCCTCCCAGCGGGCAATCAGGTTGCCGGTGAAGAAGATCGGCAGGCAGGCCACGCCGACCGCGACCATGACCGGCAGATCGAAGGAGAGCATGGCCGCCTGCACCGGTAAGCCAGCGGGCGCCAGCAGGCTCGATACGCCGAGCACGCCGGCAATATTGAAGATGTTGCTGCCGACGACGTTGCCCACCGCGATGTCGCGCTCGCCGCGCAGCGCCGCCATGAGGGAGGTCGCCACCTCGGGCAGCGAGGTGCCGACGGCGACGATGGTGAGCCCGATGATCAGCTCGCTCACGCCGAGACGTTTGGCAAAGGCGACGGCCGCAGCGACCAGCCAGTCCGCACCCAGCACCAGCAGGCCAAGGCCGGCAGCAACCAGCAGAAGCTGCACCGCCCAGTGGCGATCCCATTGCGCTCGCTCCCCGAACTCCCGCGCGTACTCGTCGTTCAGCTCGCGGGTCTGAGTCTGACGCCGGCTCTGGCGGATGAGAAGGATCGTGTAGCCGGCGAACAGGCCGGTCAGCAGCAGTCCGTCATATCTGGAGATGCTGCCATCGAACGCGAGCACCGGCAGGAGCAGGAAAAACCCGATCATGACCGGCACTTCCTGACGGATCAATTGCTGCGCCACCAGGAGAGGCGCAACGAGCGCCGAGGTGCCGAGGATGAACAGGACATTCATGATGTTGCTGCCGACCACATTGCCCAGCGCGATGTCCGCACTGCCCGCCCATGCGGATTGCGCCGACACTGCCAGCTCCGGCGCGCTGGTGCCGAAGGCCACCACGGTGAGTCCCACCACCAGCGGCGATATGCCGAACGACAGGGCGAGCTTCGAGGCGCCGCGCACCAGGAGTTCGGCACCGCCGATGAGGGCCGCCACGCCCAGGGCGAAGAACAGGGCGGTCATGGCCGATCCTCCTGGTTCGGTGGGGCGGGCGGGCGAATTGACGGATCGACATGCATCGCCGCCTTCGCCAGCAGATGCGCCGACACGGGTGCCGTCAGGAACAGGAACAGGGCGATGAGGAACTCGTGCGCGGAGAACCGATCCTGGAGCACAGTGAAGAAGATGCAGGAGGCGATCAGCACGCTCCCGACCCCGAGGGTGGTGGCCTTGGTCGGGCCGTGCAGGCGCCGGGGGAAATCGCTCAGCCGGGCCAGGCCGAGCGCGCCGATCAGGGCGAATGCCCCGCCCGCTACCAGCAGCAGGGCGATCACGGCATCGGCAAAGGGAGATAGTGCGTTCATGGTGTTCACTCGATGATGTCGCCGCGCGTCAGGAACTTCGACAGCGCCACGGTGCCGACGAACCCCAGCATGGCGATGAGCAGCGCCGCCTCGAAGTAGATCGCCGTCTCGAAGGCGATGCCCAGCAATACCAGGAGCGCCAGCGCGAGCACGTAAAGCGTATCCAGGGCGAGAATGCGGTCGGCGACCGACGGGCCGCGTAGCAGGCGAAACAGCGCGAGTCCGAGGGCCGCGAACAGCATCCCGAGGACATAGGGCATGACCAGTTGCGTCATTCGAACAGCTCCATCAGGGGCGACTCGTAGCGCTGTTTGATCGCCGCGATCAGCGCCGCCTCGTCTTCGGTATGAAGGGCATGGATGAGCAGATGGCGCCGATCCGGCGCGAGGTCGGCGGATACCGTGCCCGGTGTCAGGGTGATGATTCCGGCCAGCGCGGCGATGCCCGACGGGTCGCGGATGTCCAAGGGCAGCCAGATGTAGCGCGAGCGCAGGGCCGATTCCGGACCGAGCACGCGCCGCGCCACCTCGATGTTCGCTACCACGATGTCCCACAGCACGACCAGCGCGAGCCTGCCCGCCACGTCGAAGCGGCGCAATCGAGACCGGTGGGGGCGCAGGCGTTCCGTGATCCACGGCAGCGCGGTAGCGAGCGCCAGCCCGAGCAGGACCTGCCCGGGGGCCAGCGTGTTGTTCAGCATGAGCCACACCGCCAGCAGCACGGCGGACAGGATCGGGGCGGGAAACGCGCGTCTCATCGCTGCTCACCTACGTGCGGCACCGGCCGCAAGCCGAGCACCGCCTGTGTGTAGGCGCCGGGGGCGAGTAACTGCCTGGCGGTGGCGTGAGCGTAGCGCTGTATCGGCGCCGCCGCGATCGCGAGGGCCAGGCTGGCGCCGAGCAGCAGGCCGAGGGCCAGTAATTCGACTCCTTTCACCGGCAGCGCCGCCGCATCGGCGCCGGCGTCGGTTTTCCAGAACAGGATCGAGCCGGCACGCGACAGCCCGATCAGCGTCAGTAATCCCGCCACCAGGACAACGGACCAGACCCAGGCGCCGCCGCCCGTGGGCGCGACCGCCTGCAGCAGGAGCAGCTTGCCCAGGAATCCGGCGAGCGGCGGCAGACCGGCGACGGCGATGGCGGCGACGAAAAACAGCCCGCCGAGCAGCGTCGCGCGCGCCGGCGCAGGCCCCGGCAAGAACCGGTCGGCAGCCGCGCCGCGGCCGCGCCGGACCAGGTCGCAGATCAGGAACAGCAGCGCCGCAATGAGCGTGCTGTGGATGAGGTAGTACAACCCGGCGGCGAGCGCCGGCTCGCCGGCAAGGCTCACGGCGAGCAGCAGCGTGCCGGCCGAGGCGATGACCAGATAGCCGATCATGGGACCCAGGGCGGCCGCAGCGAGCGCGCCCAGCGATGCCAGCAGGAGGGTGGCGAGCGCGAGCGGCAGCAGCCACGGCCAGGCGAGCCCGGCGGCCGGGCCCGCCTCGGCGCCGAACACGAGGGTGAACACGCGCATCACCCCGTAGACGCCGACCTTGGTCAGAATCGCGAACAGCGCCGCCACCGGCGCGCTCGCGGCCGAATAGGTCGCCGGCAGCCAGAAATAGAGGGGCAGGATTGCGCCCTTGACCAGGAATACGACCAGCAGCATGAGGCCCGCCGCGCGCACCAGCGCCGCATCGGCAGCCGCGACCTGACTCACCCTGAGGGCGAGATCGGCCATGTTGAGGCTACCGGTCAGGCCGTAGAGCAGGCTCACCGACAGCAGGAACAGGGCGGAGCCGGCGAGGTTGAACACCACGTAGTGGAGTCCGGCGCGCAAGCGCTCGCGACCGCCGCCGTGCAGCAGCAGCCCATAGCTCGCCGCCAGCAGGACCTCGAAGAACACGAACAGATTGAACAGGTCCGCCGTCAGAAAGGCGCCGTTGAGACCCATCAACTGGAACTGGAACAGGGCGTGGAAGTGGGCGCCGTCGCGATGTCCGCCGGCCAGCGCGTGGATCAGGCTGGCGAGCGCCACCAGCGCGGTCAGCAACAGCAGCAGCGCCGACAGCCGATCGAGGGCCAGGGCAATGCCGAACGGCGCCGGCCAGTTGCCGAGCAGGTAGGCATGCGCTCCACCCTCCGCCGCCAGGGCCACGAGCAGCACGGCGACCAGCAGCAGCGCGCCGGTGGCGGCGAGGGAGACCGGAGCTTGCCAACGCGGCCGCGAGCGCTCCAGGAGCAGGAGGACGCTGCCCGCGCCGAGCGGCAGCACGACGGGGACCACCAGCCAATGGTTCATCGCCGTGCCTCCGGTTCGTCTCCATCCACGTGATCGGTATCGGATTCGGCGCGGCTAACCAGCGCCAACACCAACAGCAGGGCAGTCATGGCGAAGCTGATGACGATCGCCGTGAGGACGAGGGCCTGCGGCAGCGGATCGGCGTAGCGGGCGAGCGTGGCAGGCACCTCCGGCGACAGTATCGGCGCGCGATTCACCGCCAGGCGGCCCATGGCGAAGATGAACAGATTTACCGCGTAGGACAGCAGCGTCAGGCCGAGCACCACGTCGAAGCTGCGGGCGCGCAGCATTAGCCACACGCCGGCCGTCGTAAGCACGCCGATGGCGCTGGCCACCAGGAGTTCCATCAGGCCGTCTCCTCCGGCTCCGGCGCGTGGATGCGCCCGAGCATAGCGAGCATCAGCATCGTTCCGCCCACCACCGTGAGGTAGACGCCCAGATCGAAGAACATGGCGCTGGCGATCGGCACCTCGCCGATCAGCGGCAAGACCGGGTGCAGGAAGCTCGAGGTGAGGAAGGGATGATTGAAGGCCCAGCCGCCGATGCCGGTCAGGCCCGCGATTAGCAGGCCGGCGCCGACCCAGCGGTGGCCGTCGACGGACAGCCTTGCTTCGACCCAGCGCGACCCCGAGGCGATGTACTGCAGGATCATCGCCACCGCGAGCACCAGTCCGGCGATGAAGCCGCCGCCCGGCAGATTGTGGCCGCGCAGGAAAAGATAAAGCGAGACGGCAGCCGCCAGCGGCAGCAGCAGGCGCGCGACGACTGTAAGCAGCAGCGGATGACGGTCGGCGGCGAGCGGCAGCGCATCGGGCAGCGGTGCCGCGGCCCTGAACTCGCGCACCAAGGCGTGGATGGCGAGCGCGGCGATGCCGAACACCGTAATCTCGCCGAGGGTGTCGTAGGCGCGGAAGTCGACAATGATGACGTTTACCGCATTCGTGCCGCCGCCTTCGGCCACGCTTTTCTCGAGAAAGAAGCCGGCGATCGAATCCATGGGCCGGGTGAACACGGCGTAAGCCAGGGCGGCGACGCCGGCGCCGGCCGCCACCGCGACCGCTCCGTCGCGCCATTGCCGCGCCGGACGTCCTTCCACAGCCGAAGTACGCGGCAGATAGTAGAGCGCCAGCATCATCAGGATGATACTTACCACCTCCACCAGCAGCTGCGTGAGCGCCAGATCGGGGGCGGAGAAATAGACGAATGCGAGGCTCACGCACAGCCCCACCACGCCAAGCATGACCAGCGCAATGAGGCGCTGGCGGTAGTACACGACCGTGGCCGCCGTCGCCAGTACCAGCGTGGTCCACGCGGCAAGGCCCGCCGGCGTGACCGCAGAGGTTGGCACCGGCCCTGCGACCCGGCCGCCGGCTAAGAAGGGCGCGGTACCGGCGACGAGCGCGCTACCCACCAGCAACAGCAGGTAGCGCTGGAGGCTGCCGTTTTCGAGCGCAATGGTGACGGCACGCGCCAGTCCCAGCAGACGCATGAGCAACCAGTCGAACACCTGCCGACCGCCACGTCCCGCTTCCTCCATCGTGTGTAGATTGAGCAGGCGGTGCAGCCCGAAATAGAGCGAGACGCCGCCCGTCAAGGCGATCAGGCTCATAAGCAGCGGCATGTTAAACCCGTGCCAGATCGCGAGGCTGTATTCCGGCAGTGCGCCGCCCACCACCGGTCGCGCGGCCAGCGCGAGCAGAGGGCCGACCGTCTGCTGCGGGAAGATGCCGACGGCAAGGCACACCAGCACGAGGACTTCGACCGGCATCTTCATCCACCGCGGCGGCTCGTGCGGCTTGCGATCCAGTCCGACCGGCTCGCCGTTGAAGAACACGTCGTGGATGAAGCGCATGGAATAGGCGACGCTGAACACGCCGGCGAGCGTCGCGGCGGCGGGCGTAAAGAACTGGAGCAGCCGGTGCGCACCGACGAACAGGGTTTCGCCGAAGAACATCTCCTTGGACAGAAAGCCGTTCAGCAGCGGAACGCCGGCCATGGCCGCAGCGGCCGTCATCGCCAGCGTCGCGGTGTAAGGCATGTAGGCCCACAGGCCGTTGAGCCGGCGCATGTCGCGCGTGCCGCATTCGTGGTCGATGATGCCCGCCGCCATGAACAGCGAGGCCTTGAAGGTGGCGTGATTGAGCGTGTGGAAGACGCCGGCCACCGCCGCCAGCGGCGAGTTCAGGCCGAAGAGCAGCGTGATCAGGCCCAGGTGGGAGATCGTCGAATAGGCGAGCAGCCCCTTCAGGTCGTGCTGGTACAGGGCAAACCAGGCGCCCGCAAGCAGCGTTGCCAGCCCCACCGAGGACACGATCCAGAACCACGGTTCGCTGCCGGCCAGGGCCGGATGCAGGCGCGCCAGCAGAAACACGCCCGCCTTGACCATGGTCGCCGAATGCAGATAGGCCGAGACAGGCGTCGGCGCCGCCATCGCATGGGGCAGCCAGAAGTGGAAGGGGAATTGGGCGCTCTTGGCGAACGCGCCGATCAGGATGAGCACCAGACTCGGAACGTAAAGCGGATGGGCCCGGACCTGCACGCCCGCAGCGAGCACGACGTCCAGTTCATAGCTGCCCGCGATGCCCCCGAGCAGGAGGACGCCCGCGAGCAGACACAGGCCGCCCGCCCCCGTGATCGTGAGCGCCATGCGCGCCCCTTGACGCGCGTCGGCGCGATGCTTCCAGTAGCCGATCAGCAGGAACGAGGCGATGCTGGTCAATTCCCAGAAGACCGCGAGCAGCAGTAGATTCCCTGCGAGCACCACGCCCAACATGGCTCCCATGAACAAGAGCAGGAAGGCGAAGAAGCGGGCAATGGGGTCCTCGTCAGACAGGTAGTAGCGCGCGTAGAGCACGACGAGCGCGCCGATCGCCAGCACCAGCATGCCGAAGGCCCAGGCCAGGCCATCGACGCGCAGGCTGAGCGCAAGCCCCGCGGCCTCCATCCAGGGAAGCGAGATCCGCACCACATCGCCGGCGAACACATCGGGGCCCAGGCTCCCCAGCAGGGCCAGGGCCGCAATCGTCGTCGCGCCGGCAAGCGTCGCGGAGAGATTGCGCGCATCGTTGCGCAGGCCGGCGACGGCGGCCGCGCCGGCAAATGGCACGACGAGCAGCAGGAATAACGTCATGAGGAATTCAGCGCTGTCAGCCGAATCGTGTTACCCACTAAGCATCCGATGAGCCGTCCTGTCAGTGTATCGATCGCGCGGACACGAGCACGTCGCATGTCGATTCGGCGAGCACGTGCTTGGTGACGCTGCCCAGGAGCAATTCCTCGAAAGCGTTCTTGCCGTGTTTGCCCAGCACGATCAGATCGCAATCCTGCTCCTGTTCCTGCTCGACGATACGTACGGCGGGATGCCCTTGGAGCGCGCTCACGCGCATGTCTGAAGCATCGAGACCGGCGTCGGCGAGAAGTTGCCGCAGGCGTGCCAGCACGGCCTGCCGGGCGGCAATGCGGTATTGGTTGATCCTGTCTTCTTCCACACCTGCGAAGCGCAGCTTGCCTTCGAAGGGGACGTCGAAGACGTGCGTCAAGATCAAATCCGCCCGCGGCGCGATCACACGGGCAAGGGCGACCGACGTTTTCGACCAGGGCGAGAAATCCACGGGTACCAGCACCCGGCGATAGTCGTCGATCGGCGTTTGCTTGACCACCAGAATCGGGCGCAGGGTTCTGCGCAGCAGGCGCTCGGACGTCGTGCCGAGCAGCAGGTGACGCATGAAGGCTTCGCCGCGCGCACCCACGACCAGCAGGTCGGCGTCGATGGCATCGGCGTAACCGGCTATCTCCTTCAGAACCGCTCCCGTGGCGAGATGGACGGTAGGCGATATGTCCCATGGCTGTCCGGCCTCGGTAGCGAGTTGTTCCAGTTCCCTACGCGTTTGATCCAGCAGGCGCTCTTCGACCGGCTGCGCCTCGGCGCCGAGGAACTCCTTCAGGTCGGTCAGGACGCCCTGGCTCACGACGTGCGCGAGCGCAAGTCGGGCGCCGGAGAGCTTCGCGAGGCGCGCGGCGCGTGTTGCCGCATGGCGGGCCGGAGCCGACAGGTCGGTGGCTGACAATATGAGCTTGATCTGGTTCATGCCAGTTCCTCCTTGCGCGATGACCATCCTGGAGCCGAGCCGGGCGCTGCGCTGGGCGATCGTGGATTGGTCGTTTCTATCATTCCCGTTGCGGTTGCTCAACTGCGCAGAACGCGCTCGGCGGCGTCGAGGTCCTGTGAAGAGCCAAACAACACCACGGCGTCGTCGACTTCCAATGTCGTCCCCGGCGGCGGCGCGAGCAGGCGTTTGCCCCGGCGGACCAGCGCCGTGACGACGACTCCGTCCAGCGCAAGCTCTTCGATTGTCCGTCCGGCCACGCTTCCGCCGGAAGGGACGACGACAGGCTTCATGCGCTCCGCATCGCGGTCGAACTGAGCGTCCGCCAGCACATCCTCGCCCCGCAGGACCTCGCGCAGCAGACGGTAGCGGGACAGGCGCTGCCCCTCGAAGCGCCGCATCACATGCCCGGCAGGCACGTCGAGCAGCAGCAGGACGTGGGTCGCGATCATGAGGCCCGCCTCCAGCGTCTCGGGCACCACCTCGGTGGCGCCCGCCCCGCGCAGCGCCTCCACATGGCTCTCGTCGCGGGTGCGCACCATCACCGGCAGCTCGGGCCGCAGCGCCCGCACGTGTCGCAGCACCTCGAGGGCGGCGGCCACGTCGTCGTGACTGACGACGATGAGCCGGGCAGTGGCGATGCCGACCGCCTCGAGGATGTCGCGCTCGCTGCTGTCGGCATAGAAGACCCGCTCACCGGCCAGACGCGCCTGCTTCACCCGCGCCGGGTCGAGGTCGAGGGCAACGTAGGGGATGTTCTCTTCCTCCAGAACGCGTCCGATGTTCTGGCCGATGCGGCCGTAGCCGCAAATGATCACGTGCCCGCTCAGCAGGGCCGCATCGGTGGGTGGCAGTATCGGCGCGTAATCCTCGGCCTCGGCGGGCAAGGGCGCGAGGCGCCGGGCGATCGAATGGTTGTAGCGGATCAGAAATGGTCCGGCGATCATGGACAGCAGCACCGACGTGAGCGCGATCTGCCCGATCCTCCCGTCGATCACCTGCGCGCCCAGTGCGATGGCGATGAGCGCGAAGCCGAACTCGCCGCCGACGGCCAGCGTGAGCGCGGTGCGCCAGGCGGTGAGGGGCTCGATGCGCGTCAGGCGAAGGATGCCTGCCACGAGCGCGGTCTTGATCACGACCAGGGCAGCCGCGCCCGCCAGCGCCCAGTGCCAGACGCGCAAGGCCTCGCCCGGATCGACCAGCATGCCGATACCGACGAAGAACAGGCCCAGCAGCACGTCGCGAAACGGCCGGATGGCCGTCTCCACCTGGTGGCGGAACTCGGTCTCGCCCAGCATCACGCCGGCAAGGAAGGCGCCGAATGCCATCGACAGACCCAGCGAGTAGGTGATGGCCGCCGCGGCCAGCGAGACGAACAGCACGGTGAGCGTGAAGAGTTCCGCCGATCGCCGCTCTGTCACCAGATGGAAGAGGGGCCGCAGCAGCCAGCGTCCGCCCGCCAGCACCCCTGCCAGGGCGAGCACCGCCTTCGCCAGCGCCGGGGCAAGGGCGGCTCCCAGGGCCTCGGCCGTGGCGATGCCGCCCAATACCGGAATCACCACCACGAAGGGAACCGCGGTCACGTCCTGGAAGACCGACAGCGCCAGGGAGAGCCGCCCGTGGCGGCTCTGCTCCTCGCGCTGCTCGGTGAGCTGACGCTCGATGATGGTCGTGGAGGACTGGGCGAACACCGCTCCCACGACGAATGCCGCGGCTGGGGCCAATCCGGCCAGCCAGGCCACGATGCCCACCCCCGCAGTGGTGAGCGCCACCTGGGCGGTGCCCAGACCCACGATCAGCCGGCCCAGGGCGTGCAACTGCTGCGGCGAGAACCCGAGTCCGATGGTGAACAGGAGAAAGACGATGCCGAACTCGGCAAGCGGCCGCAACCAGTCCGGGTCGATGATCGGACCGGGCGTGTGGGGTCCCACCAGGACGCCGACCAGCAGATAGGCAAGGACCGACGGCGCGTGCAGGCGCCGCAGCAGGAGCACCGCCGCCACCGTCGTGCCAAGCAGCAGCAGGATGTGGTGCAGGGGTTGGTCTATGGCGCACTCCTTGCGTTTCGGTATGCATTCTGGTCCCGATCATGATCGCCGCTGGCCGGGCTTGCCGCAAGAAAATCGCCGCCTCAGGCCGGTTCCCACCAACCGCGCCGCAAGGCGCGGCGCGTCCGGCGCCGCTTCTTGCGCGCCGGCTTCGTCTCGCCACGGCCGAGCACATACCCGGCCAGATCGCGCAATGCATCCTTGACACCGCGCCTCCTCGGCACGAGCTCGTCCAGATCGAGTGCGAAGTAGCGGCGTGTCGTCACCAGCACGCGCTCCCGCTGCGCGGCGAAGTCGGCCGCTTCCTTGTCGTCGTCCATGTCTCACTCCTCCTTGTCGTTATCGGCACCGCACAAGCCCCGTCACCTGTGGCCCGCCGGCAGCAGGCGCCGGCGCAGGAATTTCTCGATTTCCAGCAGCACCAGCAGCCCAACGCCGACCGCGACGATCTGCAGGCCGGTGGCGAAGGACAGCGGGCGGCTGTGGAAGAAGGTCTCCATGAAGGGCGCATAGGTAAACAGCAGCTGCAGGCCGAACACCGAGAACACCGCGATCAGCACCGGTCTGGTGCCCTTGACGCCCTCGAACGTGAAGGACGGCGCACGCAGATAGCGCACGCTGAAGAGGTAGAACACCTCCATCGCCACCAGGGTGTTCACGGCGACGGTGCGCGCTTCCTCGACGGGGGCGCCGCGCAGGAGCGCCAGCTCGAACATGCCGAAGATGCCGGCGAGGAACAGCGCCGAGACGAGCAGGATGCGCCAGAGCAGGAACCCGGAGATGACCGGCTCCTCGGGCGCGCGCGGCGGCCGGCGCATCACCTCGCGCTCGGTCGGCTCGAAGGCCAGCGTCATGGCCAGCGCCACCGAGCTGACCATGTTCACCCAGAGGATCTGCACCGGCGTGATGGGCAAAGTCAGTCCCAGCAGGACGGCGGCAACCAGCGAGAGCGACTCGCCGCCGTTGATCGGCAGCAGGAAGGTGATGGCCTTGCGCAGGTTGTCGTAGACGGTGCGGCCCTCCTCGACGGCGTGGGCGATGGAGGCGAAGTTGTCGTCGGCGAGCACCATCTCGGCGGCCTCCTTCGCCGCCTCGGTGCCCTTCAGCCCCATCGCCACGCCGACGTCGGCCTGCTTCAGGGCCGGCGCGTCGTTCACGCCGTCGCCGGTCATGGCGACGATCTGCCCTTCCGCCTGCAGCGCGCGCACCAGGCGCAGCTTGTGCTCGGGGCTGGCGCGGGCGAAGACGTCGACCTCGCGCACCGCAGCGCGCAGCGCGGCGTCGTCGAGTTCCTCGATCTCGGCGCCGGTGAGGGCGCGGCGGCCGTCGCCGATGCCCATGGCGGCGCCGATGGCGCGCGCCGTGACGCCGTGGTCGCCGGTGATCATCTTGACGCTGATGCCGGCGGCGCGGCATTGCGCCACCGCGGCGATGGCCTCCTCGCGCGGCGGGTCGATGATGCCGACCAGGGCCAGCAGGGTCAGGCCCTGCTCGACGTCGGCGAAGCCGAGTTCGCGCTTGCCCTGCTCCATCGGCGCCTCTGCCAGCGCCAGCACGCGCTGGCCGGCCGCGGCGAGCGCCTCGACCTGGCGCTGCCAGAAGGCGTCGTCGAGCGGCCGGTCCTCGCCGGCGACGCGCTGGCGCGTGCACATCCGCATCAGGCGCTCGGGCGCGCCCTTGACGAAGGCGAAGGCATGGCCGGCGTGGTCGTGGTGCAGGGTGGCCATGAAGCGGTGCTCGGACTCGAAGGGGATGGCGTCGACGCGCGGCAGCGACTCGCCTTCGTAGTGCCGATCGAGGCCGGCCTTCAGCGCCAGGGTGAGCAGCGCGCCCTCGGTCGGGTCGCCCTCCAGCTTCCACTCGCCGTCCCGCTCGTGCAGCACGGCGTCGTTGCAGAGCAGCGCCGCGCGCGCGATGTCGGCCAGCTCGGGCACGTCCTGCGGCGCGACCTCGGCGCCGTCGACGCCGAAGCCGCCGTGCGGCGCATAGCCGGCGCCGCCGACCTCGAAGACGCGCTCGGCGGTGACGACGCGCTGCACGGTCATCTCGTTCTTCGTCAGCGTGCCGGTCTTGTCCGAGCAGATCACGGTGACGGAACCCAGCGTCTCCACCGCCGGCAGCCGCCGGATGATGGCGTGGCGGCGCGCCATGCGCTGCACGCCGATGGCCAGCGTGACGGTGAGGATGGCCGGCAGCCCTTCGGGAATCGCCGCCACGGCGAGGCCGACGGCGGCGGTGAACATCTCGGCGGCGGAAAAGCCGCGCGCCAGCACGCCGAAGGCGAACAGGGCGGCGGCCGAGACGAGGATGGCGCCGGTCAGCCAGCGCGCAAAGACGGCCATCTTGCGCAGCAGCGGCGTGGCGATCTCCTCGACCTCGGCCAGCAGGCGGCCGATGCGGCCGATCTCGGTGGCCTCGCCGGTGGCCACCACCAGGCCCTTCGCCTGGCCGTAGGTCACCAGCGTGCCGGAGTAGGCCATCGAGCGGCGGTCGCCGATCGGCGCCGTTTCCGCCACCGGGGCAAGGTCCTTCTCCACCGCCACCGATTCGCCGGTCAGCGCCGCCTCCTCGACGCGCAGGCTGCGCGCCTCGACCAGGCGCAGGTCGGCCGGCACCTTGTCGCCGGAGGCGAGGAAGACGATGTCGCCGGGCACCAGCTCCTCGGCCGGGATCTCGCGGCGGCGGCCGTCGCGCAGCACGGCGGCGTGGAGCGAGAGCATGTTGCGGATGGCGTCGAGCGCCGATTCCGCCTTGCCTTCCTGGAAGAAGCCGATGACGGTGTTGGCCAGCACCACGGCGAGGATGACGCCGCTGTCGACCCAATGGCCGAGCGCCGCGGTCACCGCGACGGCGGCGAGCAGCACGTAGATGAGGACGTTGTGGAACTGGGCGAGGAAGCGCAGGAGCGGGCCGCGCTTCTTCGGCGGCGGCAGGCGGTTGGGGCCGTGCAAGGCGAGGCGGCGCGCCGCCTCGTCATGGCTCAGGCCCTGCGGTGTCGATGCGAGATCGGCGAGCGCTTCCTCCTTTGTGCGGGCGTGCCAAGCCGATGTAACCATGGCCTCCCCTTTCTACCCATGGCGAGCGGCAGTTTCAGGCGCCGCGTTGCAGCGCGGCGATGCGCTCTTCGAGCGGCGGGTGGGTCATGAACAGGCGCTTCAGCCCCGCCCCGGCGCCGCCGGAGATGCCGAAGGCGGCCATCTTGTCGGGCAGCGGCGCCGGCTCGTGGGCGGCGCGCAGGCGTTCGAGCGCGGCGATCATCTTGCCGCGCCCCGAAAGCCGGGCGGCGCCGGCGTCGGCGCGGAACTCGCGCTGGCGCGAGAACCAGAAGACGATGACCGAGGCGAGGATGCCGAGCACCATCTGCGCCACGATTAGCGTGACGAAGTAGGCCGGGCCGTGGCCGCGCTCGGTCTTGAAGACGACGCGGTCGACGACATGGCCGATGACGCGCGAGAGGAAGATGACGAAGGTGTTCACCACGCCCTGGATCAGCGCCAGGGTCACCATGTCGCCGTTGGCGACGTGGGAGACCTCGTGCGCCAGCACCGCCTCCGCCTCGTCGCGGCTCATGGCGCGCAGGAGCCCCGTCGACGCCGCCACCAGCGCGTTGTTGCGGCTCATGCCGGTGGCGAAGGCGTTGACCTCGGGCGCCTCGTAGATCGCCACCTCCGGCATGCCGATGCCGGCCACCTGCGCCTGGCGGCGCACCGTCTCCACCAGCCAGCGCTCGATCTCGCTCGACGGCTGCTCGATGACGTGGGCGCCGACCATGCGCTTGGCGCTCCACTTCGACATGGCGAGCGAGATGAAGGCGCCGCCCATGCCCATCACGGCGGCGAAGGCGAGCAGACCGCCGAGGTTGAGCCCGCCGTCGGCCAGCACCGGCTCCAGCCCGAGCAGCCGGACGACGATGCTGAGGACGACCAGGATCGCGAAGTTGGTGGCGAGGAACAGGACGATGCGCTTCATGGCGGACTCCCGGGCGGTATGCGGCCTCAGTCGTTGCTGGCGAAGCCCAGCAGCGAGAGCAGGCTCAGGAACAGGTTGTAGATCGCCACGAACAGGCTCACGGTGGCCATGATGTAGTTGGTTTCGCCCCCGCTCACCAGCCGGCTGGTCTCGAACAGGATCAGCCCGGCCATGAGCAGCACGAACGCCGCGGACACCGCCAGCGAGAGCGCCGGAAGCGCGAGGAAAATCGCCGCGAGCCCGCCGAGGAACGCCACCAGAATACCCGCGAAGAGGAACCCGCCCAGGAAGCTGAAGTCCCTGCGGCTGACCAGCGCATATCCGGACAGGGCGAGGAATACGGCTGCCGTGCCGCCCATGGCGGTCATGACGATCTGATGCCCGTTCGGCAGCGCCAGATAGGTGCTGACAATGGGCCCAAGCGTGTAGCCCATGAAGCCGGTGAGCGCGAAAACGAAGGCCAGGCCGGCCGCGCTGTCGCGATAGCGCGTGGTCAGGTAGAGCAACCCGAAGTAGCCGACCAGCGTGATCAGCAACCCCGGATGCGGAAGTCCCAGTGCCGACGCGGCGCCCGCGACCAGGGCGCTAAGGGCCAGTGTCAGCGCGAGCAGCCAGTAGGTATTGCGGATGACCCGGTTGGCGGCAAAACGCCCCAAGGCGGCGTCCGCCGGACGTGTAGCAACGAGTACCCGTGGTGCATTCATATTGTCTCCTTGTCGGGCTTGTGATGGATGATACCGATTAGGCATCGGCTCAGCACGCCTGCGATGCGAGTCCGAGTCGCCGCTTGGTCTGGAGACGGTACTCGATGCGGCGGCCGAGTGTCGTGCCGGCACGATCCGCCGCGGAACTGATGACGGCGTACAGATCGCTGCCCAAGTCCCGGATCACCAGCGGTGGAAGTAGCGGCAGGCGCATAAGCACGCGACAGAACTTATCGGCACCACCGCGTGGGCCATTGACGTCGCCGAGACGCACCTCCACCCGCTCGACCCACAGCCGGTAGGGTTGCAAGGCGGATTCGAGGCGCTGAACCACGTGTTGGCGCAACCCGTCCGTAAGTGTGAAACGACGCGCCTGGATTTCAATCTTCATGAACTCCTCTCCTTTGGCAGATGCGTTGGGACCGCTCGATCACTACTGTACGCACGACAGTACATCAGGTAAAGTCGATTTAATTAGTTGTTGCAATCGGTTTTCTCGAATGTATGGGAGTATGTGCGATGAACCTCAAGCATCTCTATTACTTCTGGAAAGTGGCGGTCTGCGGGAGTGTGGTCAGGGCCGGCGAGGAATTGCATGTCACGCCGCAAACCATCAGCGGTCAGATTCAGCTTCTGGAACAGGATCTGAAGACGGAACTGTTCGTTCGGCAGGGCCGCAGGCTCGAGCTGACGGAGGCGGGCAAATTTGCCCTGGGTTATGCGAAAGAGATTTTTTCGCTGGAGTCCGAACTGGAAGAGATGATGCGGCTCCATCCGCGCGGGCGGCCGGCCGAATTTCGCGTCGGCGTCGCCGACGCCATGCCGAAGTCACTGGCCTACCGATTGCTGGAGCCGGCGACGCAGTTGGACGCGACGATCAGAATCGTCTGCAACGAGTGGCGGCTCGCTAGCCTCTTATCCGAGCTTGCGATCCATCGGCTGGACTTGGTGCTTGCCGACACACCGATTCCTCAGTCGGTGGACGTGCGCGCGTACAGCCATCCTCTGGGGGAGTCTCCGGTCACTTTTTTTGCCAGCCGGGCCCTGGCCGAGCGTGTCGAAGAGCGGTTCCCCGATTGTCTCAACTCGATGCCGATGCTTCTGCCCGGTGCAGATTCACCGATCCGAACCAAACTCGTGCGCTGGCTGAGCCGGCACAAGCTGCACCCCAGCTTCGTCGGTGAATTCGACGGCAGTTCGCTGATGGCGGCATTCGGCCAAGCAGGCTTCGGCGTGTTCGTCGCGCCTTCGATCCTCCAGGCAGAAATGGAGACGCAGTACGACGTCGTCGCGATCGGAGACGCGCAGGGGGTGTTCGCGGAGTATTTCGCCATCTCCGTGGAGCGACGCCTCACTCATCCGTGCGTGCTGGCAATCACCCGCGCCGCCCGCAGTCACATCTTCAACACCGCCGCTGCCGAGAACGACCAAGCGATCAGGCACATTGCCGATGCATAGCCGGTTCGACGCGCCGACGCAGCGCGCTTGACGCCATTGCAGCAACATCGTGCATATTGTAGATTGGTTGAGACGGCCAGGACGGATGCCGGTCTCATTACAAACCACCAGGAGGAGCACGACATGCTGCGGACATGGCAGGCGGTGTTGCTGGCGCTGGTCGTCGGCGCGTCGGGTGCGCAGGCGGCCCAGGAGGTCGCGGGAGTAAAGTTCGAGGACAAGGCCAGTCTCGGCGGTAAGGAGCTCACGCTCAACGGCGCCGGCGTGCGCACCCGCTTCGTGGTCAAGGTCTATGCCATGGGCCTGTACGTGGCCGAGAAGAAAGGTGCCGCGGCCGATCTCGTATCGGCGCCCGGTGCTAAGCGCGCCCATATCGTCCTGCTGCGCGATCTCGGCGCCCAGCAGTTCGTCGATGCTCTGAACGAAGGTCTGCGCAAGAATCACGGCGAAGCCGAATTGGCGCAGCTCAAGCCCCAGATCGACGAATTCACCCAGAACATGCTATCGCTCAAGGAGGCGAAGAAGGGCGATGTCATCCTTATCGACTATCTGCCCGAGAGCGGCACGCGGCTCACGGCGGCCGGTCAGCCCCGCGGCAAGGACATCGTCGGCGAGGAGTTGTACCGGGCGCTGCTGCGCGTGTGGCTGGGGGACAAGCCGGCCGATGACGATCTGAAGACCGGGCTGCTCGGCCAGGGCGCGCGCTGACAACGACCGGCGGATTCTGCAAGCCATTCCTTCAGGAGGAGATCATGTCCAGACCCATTTTGTGCAAGATTCTGGGCGGCGTGCTGTGCGCGACCCTCGCCCTGCCCGCGGCGGCCCAGCAGTTCATCAATGTGCTCACCGGCGGCACCAGCGGCGTCTACTACCCGTTGGGCGTGGCGCTGACCCAGATTTATGGCAAGGCCATCTCCGGCGCCAAGACGTCGGTACAGGCCACCAAGGCCAGCGCGGAGAACCTCAACCTGCTCCAGTCCGGCCGCGGCGAGATCGCCTTCACCCTGGGCGACGCGCTCTCCGATGCCTGGAAGGGCGACGAAGAGGCCGGCTTCAAGACGCCGCTCAAGAAACTGCGAGGCGTGGCAGCGATTTATCCGAACTTCATTCACCTCGTGGCAAATACGGAGTCCGGCATCAAGAGCCTGGCCGATCTGAAGGGCAAACGGGTAGCCGTCGGCGCGCCAAAATCCGGCACCGAACTGAACACGCGCGCAATCCTCAAGGGCGCCGGCCTGAGCTACAAGGATCTGGGCAAGGTGGAGTACCTGCCGTTCGGCGAGTCGGTGGAACTGATGAAGAACCGCCAGCTCGACGCGACGCTGATTTCCGCCGGGCTCGGCGTGGCGGCGGTGCGGGACCTGGCTACGGCGGTAAAGATCGTGGTCGTGCCGATCCCCCCCGAGGTGGTGGCCAAGATCGGCGACCCAGCCTACCAGCCTGCCGCCGTCCCGGCAAAGACCTACGACGGTCAGGACAGCGAGGTGCCGACGGTGGCGATCCAGAATTTCCTCGCCACGCACGAGGGTGTGCCCGCCGACGCCGTCTACATGATGACCAAGTCCATGTTCGAGAACCTGGATCAGATGACGGCGGCCCACACTGCCGCAAAAGCAATCAAGAAGGAAAACGCTGCCTCAGGCATGCCGCTGCCGTTGCACCCGGGCGCGGAGAAGTACTACCGGGAAGCCGGCCTGATCAAGTGAGCAGCCAACGGCCGGCGGCGCGAACAACACACACCCGGTGACCGGACCGGCGGGCGCCCGCCGACTCTTCGCGAGGAGGAGATGGTGTCGCAGCATCCCGAGGCGCCGGCCGACGAATTCCACGAGCATGGCGTGCAGCGGCGCCTGGGTGGCGTCGCGCTGAAGGTGCTGACAGCCGCCGCGCTAGGTTTTTCGACCTACCAGCTGATCGTCGCCGCGTTCCACCCGCTGTCCAGCCTGGTAACGCGCTCGCTGCACGTCGGCTTCCTTCTGCTACTGACATTTCTTCTATTCCCTGCGGTGAAACGCGGCAAGCCCTCGCGCATCGCGCGGTACGACTGGGTCCTTGCTTTCGGCAGCTTCGCCCTGGCAACTTATCACTGGATATTCGAAGCCGAGCTGATCCAGCGCTCCGGCGATCCGACCACCGCCGATCTGGCGGTCGCCACGATCTTCGTGGTGCTCGTCTTCGAAGCGGCGCGACGCATCCTCGGTCTGGCCCTGCCGCTGATTTGTGCCACGTTTCTACTTTATGGCCTGTTCGGTCAGTACCTGCCCGGTGCGCTGGCCCACCGCGGGTATGGCTTCGACCAGGTCGTCGGTCAGCTCTTTCTGGGCACCGAGGGCATCTTCGGCATCCCGACCCTGGTATCCGCCACGTATATTTTTCTCTTCATCCTGTTCGGCTCTTTCCTCGAGCACGCCGGGATGATCAACCTGTTCAACTCGCTCGCCCTGGGCTTCGTCGGCCATACCAAGGGCGGGCCGGCAAAGGTTTCCGTGCTCTCTTCCGGTCTGATGGGCACCATTTCCGGCTCGGGGGTGGCGAACGTGCTGACCACAGGCCAGTTCACGATTCCGCTCATGAAGCGCTTCGGCTACACGCCGGTGTTCGCCGGCGCCGTGGAGGCCACTTCCAGCATGGGCGGGCAGATCATGCCGCCGGTGATGGGCGCCGTTGCCTTCATCATGGCGGAAAACCTGAACGTGCCCTACGCCGAGATCGTCAAGGCAGCCGCCATCCCGGCCATCCTCTATTATCTGACCGCCTTCTGGATGGTGCACCTGGAGGCGGGACGCAAAGGGCTGCTCGGTCTTCCCAAGGATCAATGCCCCAATCCCTGGCGCGCCATGCGCGCGCGCTGGTACCTGCTTCTGCCGCTGGCTGTGCTGGTGTGGATGTTGTTCAACGGATTCACACCCATGTTCTCGGGCATGATGGGACTCGCGCTGACCGCCATGCTGATTCTGGGCAGTGCCATCGCCCTGCGGCTCACAGGCACGGCACTGCGCGTCGCGTTCTGGATCGCCCTCGGTCTGGGCGCAGCGGCCTTTGGCAAATGGGGGATCTATCCGGTGCTGGCTGTCATCGCCGCCCTGGTCGGCGCCTGCCTTTTCGTTCACGGCGGCCCAAAGACCCTGCAAACCATGAAGGCGGGACTGGTGGACGGGGCGAAGCAGGCCCTGCCCGTGGGCGTTGCCTGCGCCATCGTCGGTGTCATCATCGGCGTGCTCACGCTCACCGGCGCCGCCTCAAGCTTTGCCGGCTTCATCCTCGACATCGGCGAGAGAAGCCTGTTTCTGTCGCTGCTGCTGACAATGCTGGTATGCCTGGTGCTGGGCATGGGTATTCCCACGATCCCCAACTACATCATCACCAGTTCCATCGCCGCCCCCGCCCTGCTCAAGCTCGGCGTGCCGCTCGTCGTCAGCCACATGTTCGTTTTCTACTTCGGGATCATGGCCGATCTCACACCACCCGTGGCACTCGCCGCGTTTGCAGCAAGTTCGATCGCCAAGGAATCGCCCATGAAGATCGGCTTCAAGGCGACCCAGATCGCCATCGCCGGATTCGTCGTCCCTTACATGGCGGTCTACGCGCCGGAGCTGATGCTGCAGGGGGAATGGACCGCGCTCGCCGTCGCCTACATCGTATTCAAGGCGGTGCTCGCCATCTGCCTCTGGGGCGCGGCGGCCATCGGCTACCTGATTGTGCCGCTCAACCCGGCCGAGCGGCTCGTCGCGGCAGGTTCCGCCTTCCTCTTGGTCGCAGCCATTCCGCTTACCGACGAGATCGGCTTCGCCGCGTCGGCCGCCTTTCTCGGCTGGCATGCACTGCGCTCGCGCCGTCTGGCGGCGGCATGAGCGGGCTTTGCCTGGTGGCAGCCGGCGTAACACTGAGCCTGCCGGTGCAGGTCTTTACCCTCGCCTGGAACCATTCCGTCGAAAAAATCCGCTGGGAGGAGGACTACCGCATCGCCGAAGGTCGACTCATGCTCGAAGGCGCGCGTATCCGCGGCACGGGAGCGGGCATGGAGCCACCGGCGGGCGCAGTGCTGCGCGATGGCGTCTGGCACTACCGCCCGGGGCTGCCGCCGCTGGAGCGCCTGCGTCTGGCGCGTTCCCCCGCCGTGGCCGACTACGATCTGTGCTTCGAAGGCGCCTGCCGCGCCCTTGCCCATCTGGCCGGCTCTGCGGAGAATACGCCCCATGTCGAACTCTATCCGTGCCCTTGAGCCGGTGACGGCCCCAGCGTCCCGACCTGCGGTGCTTGGATGCCCGGTTTTCGACGCGATTGTCGCCGCACCGGGATTCGCCCTGGGCGTGCGATGCGACGGCGCCCAGGTTTGCGCCATCGAATTCCTGCCACCCCAGCCGGCGCTGGCTGCGCGCATACACTTGGCGGCCGAGGCCGAACGGCAGTTGCGTAGCTATCTCGGCGATCCGGACTTCCAATTCTCGCTCCCGCTGCGTCCGGCCGGCACGGCGTTCCAGCAGCGCGTCTGGCGGGCCATGACCGCCATTCCCCGAGGCACGGTGCGCACATACGGCGAGGTGGCGCAGGAGCTGCGGAGTGCCGCGCGCGCGGTCGGTCAAGCCTGCGGCGCAAATCCGTATCCCCTCGCGGTCCCCTGCCATCGCATCGTCGCCGCCGGCGCCCTGGGCGGCTTCGCCCACAGCCGTGGCGGCTGGCTGACCGAGATCAAGCGCTGGCTGCTGGCCCACGAAGCCCGGCGATGACGGCCACGATTGGAAAGAACGACGCCGCACTGCTCGATGCCTTTTGCGATGCCTTGTGGCTGCAGGACGGGCTGTCGCGCAACACCCTGGCTGGCTATCGCAGCGATCTGACTCGGCTGGCGCAGTGGCTCGCCGCGCGCAGCACATCCCTGGACCGGGCGGGAAAGGCGGAACTGGCGCAGTACCTTGCCCATTTCAGCGCCGCCAGCCGACCGGCCAGCCAGCGTCGGTTGCTCTCCGCGCTGCGTCGCCTCTGCCAGTACCGACTGGCCCAGGGAAGCGCGAGCAGCGATCCGACCCTCGATTTGGCGCCACCAAGAAACCCGGACCGCTTTCCCAAGACGCTGACCGAGGCACAGGTCGAAGCGCTGCTTGCAGCGTCCGACACGACGACGGCGCTTGGCCTGCGCGACCGTGCCATGCTGGAGTTGCTCTACGCCACCGGCCTGCGCGTCTCGGAACTGGTGGCGCTGAAGCACTTCGAGGTGAGCTTCGACATGGGTGTCGTGCGCGTCTTCGGCAAGGGCGCCAAGGAACGGCTGGTACCGCTCGGCGAGGTAGCGCTGGATTGGCTGCAGCGCTACCTGAAGGAGGGGCGTCCGGCCATCCTAAAGGGCCGAACCTGCGACGAAATCTTCGTCACCACCCGGGGCAGCGGTCTGACGCGCCAGATGTTCTGGGTGCTGATCAAGCGCTACGCCCGGCACGCCGGCATCGAGCCGGACCGCATCTCGCCCCATACCCTGCGCCACGCCTTCGCCACCCACCTGCTCAACCACGGCGCCGACCTGCGGGTGGTGCAACTGCTGCTCGGCCACGCCGACATCTCGACCACCCAGGTCTATACCCACGTCGCCCGCGAACGCCTGAAAGAGCTGCACGCTAAGCATCATCCGCGGGGGTAGCGGGGCATCGGCAGGGCCGATTCCCGGCAAAATCGAATTGTCGGCGTTTGCCACACGCCAGCCGTCCTGCTGTCGTCCACATGCGACATTATTTTTACGAATTATCAAATAGTTATGGCGCCGCAAAGATAGCCCGTCGTCAACCGGCGACACGCGCACAGCCGTTCTGCTCTGTAGGTTTTCGGACGCTGCTCATATCCATCTGAACTGTAAGGATTTCAACGAGCCGGCACGGCCCTTGCATTAGATCTGGCGACCTGCGGGCGCGTCGCCTGCAGGTCGAAGGGACAGAGTGCACATGCGCGCGGCCGGACGGGCAAGGCACGCGACGACCATCGAAGAGGAATTCATGAAGACCGCCGTGTATGCAAAAACAGATCTTGGCAAACAATGTATAGAGAGCCAGCACAGCGATCTGCCGCGGCGACTTCGAACCATGCTGATCCTCGTGGACGGCAGCACCGGCCTGCGCGAGCTGCGCAAGCAGGCGCTGCGCTTGGGCGCCCCCGACGATTTCATCGAGGAGCTCGAGCGCCGCGGCTACGTGTGTGCCACACGCCAGCCGGCCAAGACGGCATCCGCGAATGCCATTCCCACCATTGCCGGGTATCGGCTGGATGGCAGCCGCATCCCTCCGAAAGAGGCGGTCCAGCGGGCAGTTGCCGCCGCACGCACGGAATCCAAACCGGCGAGCCGGCCATTCAGTCTGCGGCGGTTCGGCGGCAGGCAGATGCCGGACAGCGCGCCGCCGCGCGCATCACAGGAAGCAGCGGTCGCCGCCGTGCCGATGGGAGAGCGCCCAAGCGACGCTCAGGCGGTAGAACGGCTGAGCCTCGCGCGCCGGCTGATGAAGGACTCGGCCGGCCGTCTGCTCGGCCGTCAGTCGACCCAGTTTGCGCTCAAGATCGACCTCGCCATCACGCGTGACGAGTTGCTGGGCCTGCTCGAGGACTATCAGAAACAGGTGGTCGGCGCCGCAAGCCTGCATCAAGCCCACATCCTCGCCAACTTGGTTCGCGGATTGCTGCATTAAGCCGCGGCCGCGCGGCGACGTTCCGCAATGTCGCCCATCGCGGGCGCTCGCCCGTGTATCGTTCGCGCTCGCCTGGCATCGGGTACCATTGCCAGCATGATTCCCGCCGACATCGCGAAACGTGCCCCAGCGGCGAGCGCGCGCGTGGAAATCCGCTACTGCACGCAATGCCGCTGGCTGCTACGTGCCGCCTGGTTGGCGCAGGAGCTTCTGAGCACGTTCGAAACCGAGCTGGGAGAAGTCGCACTCGTTCCGGGCACCGGCGGCGTGTTCGAAGTGAAGCTGGACGGCAGCGTGATTTTCTCGCGCAAGGAAACCGGCCGCTTTCCGGAATCGAAGGAACTAAAGCAGCTCATCCGCGACCGCGTCGCGCCCGACAAATCGCTGGGACACAGTGACCACAGATAGCACCGCTTATGAGCGCTGCCAAGCCGCCCCACCAGAACCCCGCGCTGCCCGATTTCTGGGACCACCGCTTTCGCGGCAACGTCACGCCTTGGGACGCCGGTTGCGTACCGGCCGACCTGCAGGCGTTCGTGCGCACATGCGCTGATCGCCAAGCCACTCCCCGCGTCCTGATTCCCGGTTGCGGCAGCGCCTACGAGGCGCGCCATCTGGCAGAGCTGGGCTGGCGGGTGACAGCGATCGATTTCAGCGCCGCGGCGATCGAGGCGGCGCGCGCCACCCTGGGCCCGTACGCCGACTGTCTGATGCTCGCCGATTTCTTCGCGTTCGACGCCGGCGCGCCCTACGACCTCATGTACGAGCGCGCCTTCCTATGCGCGCTGCCGCGTCGCCTCTGGGCTGACTACGCCCGGCGCAGCGCCGAGCTGCTGCACGCGGAGGGTCTGCTCGTGGGCTATTTCTTCTACAGCGACGAGCCGAAGGGGCCACCGTTCGGCACCACGCGCGAAGAGCTGCAAACGCTGCTCGCGCCCTGGTTCGCGTTGGTCGAGGACGAGCCGGCGTCGGACTCCATTCCCGTCTTCGCGGGCAAGGAGCGCTGGCAGGTGTGGCGGCGCAACCGGTCGACCTCAGCCTGACCTGCGCGAGCCCTCCGAGTCGCCGTTCCGTAGCTGCTGCAGGCGTCGGTACAGGGTGCGCTCGCTGACGCCCAGCGCCGCGGCAAGGGATTTTCGGTCACCTTGGTGGGCGGCGAGCATGCGGCGCAGAAAGTCCTCCTCGTTGTCGCGCAGCGTCGGGGTATAGCGATCCGCTTTGCGCGTCGCGCCAGGCGCTTCGGCCGCTTGCGTCAGGTCTTCAGGTAGATGTTCTGCGGCGATAACGTCGCTGTCGACCAGCACGCTGGCCCGTTCGAGAATATTGCGCAGCTCGCGCACATTGCCCGGGAAGGCATAATCGGCAAGCAGCCGCAGTGCCTCCTCGGACAGACGCAGCGGGCGCTTCGGGCTGACGCGGGTCAGCAGCGATCCGGCGAGCAGGGGAATATCGTCGCGGCGCTCGCGCAGCGCCGGCAGGTGGATGGGGAAGGCGCTGATGCGGTAGTACAGATCAGCGCGGAAGCTCTCCTGCTCGACCATGCGGCGCAGGTCGCGGTGGGTGGCGGCAACCAGACGGATGTCCGCGGGCAGAGGCTCGATCCCGCCGACGCGGCGATACGTGCCGGTTTCGAGCAGGCGCAGCAACTTCACCTGCAGCGCCAAAGGGATGTCGCCCACCTCATCGAGGAAGAGAGTACCGCCGCCGGCGGCCTCGACCAGCCCGATCTTGCGCTGTGCGGCGCCGGTGAAGGCGCCCTTCTCGTAGCCGAACAACTCGCTCTCGAATAGCGTTTCCGTCAGGCCCGAGCAATCCACCGCCACGAACGGCGCGTCGGCGCGCCGGCTTCCGGCGTGGATGGCGCGCGCCACCATCTCCTTGCCCGCGCCGGTCTCGCCCAATAGCAATACCGACGCGTCACTGGGCGCGACACGGGTAACGAGTTCCAGCATTTTGCGAAACGGCGCCGAGCGCCCGACCAGACCGTTGGCGGCACTTTCGGCGCGCGCCGTCGGCAGCGACTCGATACGCTCGACGAAATAGGCGATCTGCCCCTGCGCATCCTTCACCGGACTGAGTTCGACACGCACATGTTCTTCGCCGCGTGGGGTGTGATGCAGATGCAGCACCCGTGCCGTGTGGCCCGATTTCAGCGCCTGCCGGCGCGGGCAGGACTCGCCCGCCTCGTCGCAGGGCAGCTTGTAGTGGTGGGACACTTCGTAGCAGTACCGGCCGACGACCGAGTGGTGCGGCGAGTACGCTTGGCGATAGGCGCGGTTGGCGGCGAGGATCCGGTACTCGCCGTCCACCAGTATGCGCGGCTCGTCCAGGTTTTCGATAAAGGAGACGAGTTCGGGCAGACGTGCGGACGGGGGTCCAGCCATGTCGGATCACTGTGTCAATATTGGCAGATATTCTGCCACAAAAACGACAGTAATGACTGTCACGCGCCATGCACGCGCACGCTCACTCTACGTTCTGCCCGATAACTCATTGTTTCCATTGATGGCCGCGCGCGGCTCGGATGCTGGCACAGCCATTGCTCATAGGTAAGCTGACGGCTGACCCGCACAGACGAGTCGTGTTCGTCATCCTCCCTCTCCTCAGCGACCTGTGCGCTCTCCCCGCCCCCAACCCGGAGACGCACAGGCCCCGCTGAGATCACCCGAAAAGCGAGCGACCCGCCAAAGCGCCCGCACCGTGCTGAGGGCATCTTCGAGGAATACCGAACGATTAGAGCGCGACGCCGCCTGATGCGGCCTAAGCGCAATGCGAAAATGACTGCATGCACCTGCAACGACCTCAGTAACCCCGAACGACGTCAGTGGCTGATCGTCACGGCCGCCGCCGGCGGTGCTGCCTTGGCGGTCTCGGCCGTCCCGTTTGTTCGCAGCCTCCAACCTTCGGAGCGCGCCAAGGCCGCCGGCGCATCCATCGAAGTAGACGTGAGCAAACTCGCGCCAGGCGAGATGATGACCGTGGAGTGGCGCGGCAAGCCGGTGTGGATCCTGCATCGCACGCCGGAGATGCTGGCAGGGCTGGAAGCCATCTCGGATCGGCTGGCGGACCCGGATTCCAGGCGCCGCCAGCAGCCCCAATACGCCGGCAACCGGCACCGCTCCGTCAGGCCGGAGCTTTTCGTCGCCGTTGGCATCTGCACGCACCTGGGTTGTTCCCCGACCGAGAAGCTCAAGGCCGGCGCCGACAGCGGAATAGGGGACGACTGGCCGGGCGGTTTCATCTGTCCTTGCCACGGCTCGCGCTTCGATCTGGCCGGTCGCGTATACAATTCCATGCCGGCGCCGGACAACCTGGAGGTGCCGCCCCACATCTTTCTCTCGGATACGCGACTCCTGATCGGCGAGGACAAAGAAACCGGATGAGCGCCCGATGGGCGGTCCTCGCGCGTCGAACGTGCGCGAGACACCGCCGGGCAAGGCATCCGAGCCGCGTGCCAACGGAGCATTGCATCCCCTGGCTCGTTGCAATCAAACACTTAAAAGGGAAATCCATGCAATCCGCGTCGCGACTGCAGTTGTTCCCGGTGTCTTTCTTCGCCGTGGTGATGGGACTGGCCGGTCTGACCATCGCCTGGCGCAAGGCCGAGGTGGTGTTCAAGCCACCGCTCCCCGTGAGCTGTCTGATCGAACCGGTAACGGTCCTGGTGTTCGTGCTGCTCATTGCGGTCTATTCGCTGAAACTGCTGCGCCATCCCGGCGCGGTGGTCGCGGAGCTCAAGCACCCGATCAAGCTCAATTTTTTCGCCACCATCTCCATCGGCCTGCTCCTGCTCGCTGTCGTATACATGGAAGGCAATCCGACCACAGCGCGCCGCCTGTGGCTCGCCGGCGCGCTGCTGCATTTTGGCTTTACCCTTTATGTCATGAGCGCCTGGATCCATCACACGCATTTCGAAGTTGTGCATGTCAATCCGGCTTGGTTCATTCCGGTCGTAGGCAATATCGTCGCGCCGATCGCTGGTGTCAGGTTCTTCTCGCCGGAGATCTCCTGGTTCTTCTTCAGTGTCGGACTGGTGTTCTGGATCGTATTGCTGACCATTGTCATGTACCGGCTGTTCTTCCATGCGCCCTTGCCTGAACGACTCATGCCCAGCCTGTTCATCCTCATCGCACCGCCGGCGGTGGGATTTCTTGCCTATTTCAACCTGAGCGGGGAAATCGATGGTTTCGCCCGCGTTCTCTACTACACGGCGCTGATGCTGACCCTGCTGCTGGCAGCCAACGGCGTGCGCTTCCTGAAGCTGAAGTTTTTCCTCTCCGCTTGGGCCTATTCCTTTCCGTTGGCGGCCGTCACCATCGCCTCGCTGGTAATGACCCAGCAACTCGGCGGCGTGGGCTTCGAGTGGCTGTCCATGGTGCTGCTCGGCGTGCTCAGCACCGTGGTTGCGGCGTTGTTCGTGCGCACGTTGGTCGCCGTCGCCCGGCGGGAAATCTGCGTCGAGGAATGAACCGGCGCGGCGCCGCTATCCTTCCAGACCAAAGAAGCCGCGAATGCGCTCCAGCAGGTCGGCGCGACGCCGGGCGCTGTCGCGTTCGCTGCTCTCTTCGGAGCGCAACTCGTTTTGCAGCGCTTCGAACTGCTGGCTGCGGGTGGCGAGTATGTGGGCAAGCTGCTCGGCGATCTCCGGACGCGAACGAATGATGTCTTCGAAGCCTGCCTTGTCCAGCCGGTAACACTCCGCGTCGGTGCGCGCCATGACCGTCGCCCGGCGCGGCTCGCCCGTCATCAGGCCCATCTCGCCGAAGACGCTGCCGGCGGGCAATGTCGTAAGCAGGCGCCGTTCTCCCTGCGGCGTTTCGTACCAGATCTCCGCTTCACCGCTGACGAGGACGTAAAGCCAGTGCGCCAGCGCCCCCTGGTGCGTGACCACGTCACCGCGGGCGAAGGGGGCGTAAGCCAGTCGCTCCGCAATTGCGCGTTTTTCCGGCTCGTTCAGGCCGGCGAAGATTTCCACGCCGCCGAGCGCTTTGAGCCTGCGCGCGAGTTCGCGTTCGTTGACCACCTGCCGATACGCCTCACTTTCCTTGGTGACGTGGCGCCGCTCCTCCACGACCGCGAGCCGGATGCCGGCGCGCTGCAGAGCCGCGAGCACATGGGCGCGCACGGCGGAATCGGTGGCGTCGTCGGACAACGGATCGATCAGCCAATAGCGCACGGCATAGCGGGCATAGCCGTTGCCGAACTCCATCAGCACGCAGCTCGGCGGCGGCTCCTTGGCAACATTGTCGATCTGCGCCTCGGCAATGCAACGCTCGGTGAGCTGGACGATCCGGCCGGGCTGGATTTGGTAGCCGACGTTGAACCAGATCCAGCGCCGCCATCGGGGTTGCGGCGTGTCGCGGCGCCCGAGCAGATAAAACCGGCTCTTCATGAGCTGGCTGTTGGGGATGACCACGGTTTCGCCGTTGCGGGTCAGCACTGCGGTGTAGCGCCAGCGAATCTCCACCACCCGGCCGCTCACGTCCTCGACCCGAATCCAATCGCCGATGCCGATGGAGCTGTCCAGTTGCAGCGCCAGGCCGCCGAGGATGTTGCCAAGGGTATCCTGCATGGAAAAGGCAATGACGGCGGTGATCACCGCCGAGGTGGCGACGATGCCGGACAGATCGACGCCGGCGACGCGCAGGCGCACCAACCCCCAACCGATGTAGGCAAGGATGATCAGGATGTCCTCGAGAATGCGCGGCGGTCGCAGCCGCACGGCGGGCAGGGCCAAGCGGAAGAGGAACAGGCCCATGAGCCGAATCAACGCCATGCCGGCGCCGAGGAGGAACACCTCGTGCAGCGTCGCCGAGCCGGTACGGAAGCCGAGCGCCTCGATCAGGCCCGCCAGCAGCTGGCCAGCCAGGCATAGGACGAAAAAGCCAGCGGTATTGCCGATTGGCCGTCGCTCGACGGGCAGAAAGCGCCACAGGACGAACGTCAGGACGGCGGCGAGCGCCACGACGTATGGTGCCTCGGGATGCCAGAAGAACTCACTGGCGGTTTGCCACAGGCCCCCGGGGCTCATCGCTCGCCGTGGCTACCGGCGTCGCCGGTTCTACCCGGTTCTGCCAGCGCCGCCTTGACCGCCGACCACTGGCGGCGACTCACGGGCAGCCGTTCGCCCAGACCCTTGAGCAGCACTACCCAATGGGATTCCGTGCCTTCGGAGTGGTCGCGCTCGAACCCTGCGACGGCACTGCGGGCAACCAGGCAACTGCGGTGCACGCGCACGAACCGGTGGCCGAACTCCTGCTCCAATTGTGTCAGCGACTCCTCGAGCAGGTATTCCCGCTCGCACGTGCGGGCGGTAACGTACTTCAACTCGGCGCGCAGGTAGAGGATGTCGGCCACCGGCACGAGCAGGATGCGGCCGCGTTCGCTGCAACTCAAGTGACGCCGCCCTTCGGGCAGCAGCTCCTGCAACTGCTCGCGGCGCGGTGGCGTCCGGTGGGTGGCCTTCTGCAGCGCGGCGAGCAGCCGGTTGGCCCGCACCGGCTTGAGCAGGTAATCGATGGCGTTGAGCTCGAAAGCCTTGACCGCGTACTGATCATAGGCAGTGGCAAAAACCACGGCCGGCGACGGTTGCAGCGCCGAGAGATGTTGCACGAGCTCGATGCCGTCCATGACCGGCATGCGGATATCGACGATGACCACATCGGCCCCGGCCTCCGGCAGCCTGGCCAGGGCATCGGCGCCGTTCTCCGCCTCGCCGACCACCTCGTGCGGCAGTTCCGCTGCGAGGTCGGCGAGCAGCGCCCGCAGCCGGGCGCGCGCCGGCAGTTCGTCGTCGACGATGAAGATGCGCAGTCTTTGGTCAGCCATAGGCGCTTGCCTACGCCGCCCTGCGCCGGTACGGCAGGCGGATATGCACGCGATAGACGCCGTCGCGCACGTCCGTGTCGAGTCGCGCTTCGAGGTCGAAGAACAGCATCAGTCGCTCCCGGATGTTGGCCATGGCCATGCGATTGCCCGGCTGGGTCTCCTTGTCGCCATGAAACGGGTTGGTCAGCGTGATCAGCACCTCGTCGCGATGCCGCGTGATGTGAATGCCGATCTCCCCTGGCTGCGCCGAGGGCTCGATGCCATGATAAACGGCATTCTCCAGCAATGGCTGCAGCATGAGCGGCGGCACGAGGGCATCGGGCGGGCAGGATTTGATGTCCCAGTTGATTTGCAGGCGCTCGCCCAGGCGCAGGCGCTCGATGTCCAGGTACTGGCGGCAGAGTGCAATCTCGTCGTTGAAGGCCACCAGTTCCCGGTTCTCGGCCATCAGCACGCGGAACAGATCGCACAGCTCTTCGAGCGCCGCCTCCGCCCGGCGCGGGTCGGAGCGAATGACGCCGAGCACGGCGTTCAGGCTGTTGAACAGGAAGTGGGGACGGATGCGCGCCGTGAGCGCCATCAGCCGAGCTTCCGTCACTGCCGGCGAGAAGGCACGGCCGCGCAGATCCAGGTAGAACAGGACGACCACTGCGGCCAGCGTGCTCCACAGCAGTGTCCGCGCCGGCGGCACGGGGTCCACCGGCTGCAGCACTGCCGTAACCGCCTGCGCCACGAAACCGACACCCACGACGACCGCAGCGGCAGCTGCCGGGTAGCGCCAGGCACGCAGCAGCGGCTGCGCGATGTAGAGCAGCAGAAGGCTGAAAAGCAGCGGCGGCTCGATCAGCGCCGCCAGCTCGACGATGCCCTGGGACAGATCGGACGCATCGTGGTTGCGCGCCAGGGCGACCACCAGCGCGCCGCCATTGACCAGCAGCAACACGCGCAGCATGACGCCGAGGTTGCGGAAATCCGGCAGGGCGTGGGCGTGCTGGTTTTGCTTTATACTCGACATGGTTATGCAGCGTCCCGCGCCGTCCATGGGCCGGCGCCATTCTGCCCGGACCCCGCGTCGTTTCCTCTGGGGTCCCGGTCTCGGATCATTATGACAGATCGCAAATCCCAGCAGGACGCCGCGCCGGACGGTGACGGCGCGTCCGCCGCAGAACAGAAGGCCTGGTCGGGTCGCTTCAGCGAACCCGTCGACGAGCTGGTCAAGCGCTACACCGCCTCGGTGTTCTTCGACCGCCGCATGGCCCTGCAGGACATCCGCGGCTCCCTGGCCCACGCGCGCATGCTGGCGCGGCAGGGCATCATCGGCGCCCTGGACCTGGCCGACATCGAGCGCGGCATGGAGCGAATCCGTGGCGAGATCCAGCGCGGGGAGTTCCAATGGTCGCTGGACGACGAGGACGTGCATCTCAACATCGAGAAGCGACTCACGGCCCTGGTGGGCGATGCGGGCAAGCGCCTGCACACGGGCCGCTCGCGCAACGACCAAGTGGCCACCGACATTCGCCTGTGGCTGCGCGACGCCATCGACGACATCGTCGTCCTGCTGTGCGCTTACCAAGGGGCGCTCCTGGATCTGGCCGAGCAACACGCGGCCACGCCCCTGCCCGGTTTCACCCACCTGCAGGTGGCGCAGCCGGTGACCTTCGGCCATCACCTGCTGGCCTACTTCGAGATGGCGCAGCGGGACGTGGCGCGCCTCGCCGACTGCCGCCAGCGCGTGAATCAGCTGCCGCTGGGGGCGGCCGCGCTGGCCGGAACGTCTTACCCCATCGACCGGGAATTCGTGGCGCGGGAGCTGGGCTTCGAGGGGATCTGCGCCAATTCCCTGGATGCCGTGTCCGACCGCGATTTCGCCATCGAGTTTACCGCCGCCTGTGCCCTCGTCATGACCCATCTCTCGCGGCTGTCCGAGGAGCTGATCCTGTGGATGAGCCCGCGCGTGGGCTTCATCGACCTGGCGGACCGTTTCTGCACCGGCTCGTCCATCATGCCGCAGAAGAAGAACCCGGACGTGCCGGAGCTGGCACGGGGCAAGACCGGCCGCGTGACCGGCCATCTCATGGCCCTGCTGACCCTCATGAAAGGCCAGCCCCTGGCCTACAACAAGGACAACCAGGAGGACAAGGAGCCGCTCTTCGACACGGCGGACACGGTCGCCGACACGCTGCGTATCTTCGCCGACCTGGTGGGCGGCATCCGCGTCAAGCCGGAGGCCATGCGCGCCGCGCTGCACCAGGGCTACGCCACCGCCACGGACCTGGCGGACTACCTGGTGAAGAGGGGCCTGCCCTTCCGCGACGCCCACGAAGCCGTGGCCCGCGCCGTGCGCACGGCGGAGGCACGCGGCTGCGATCTCGCGGCCCTGTCGCTGGCGGAGCTGCGCCGGTTCTCGCCGCTGGTCGGCGAGGATGTATTCCACGTGTTGAGCATCGAAGGCTCGCTCGCCAGCCGTAACCATGCCGGCGGCACGGCGCCGGAGCAGGTGCGCGCCGCCATCGTCGCGGCACGACGCAATCTAGCGCCCTAACGGCGCCACCCCGCCTTTGGTGGCAATCCCTCGCGCCACCCGCTGTCGGTTCAGGTTCTGCAGCATGCGCCGTAGACGTCTGTCATGGACAAAATCGGTAAATACGAACTGCGGCATCTGCTTGGCAAAGGTGCTACCAGCGCGGTCTACCTTGGCTACGACCCGTTCGCGCAGCGCGACGTCGCCGTCAAGGTCATCGATCCGTCGGTCCTGACGGACCCGGAGCTGGGCAAGGCGCACCAGCGCCTGCTCATCAACGAGGCCTCGCTCGCCGGCAAGCTGGTGCATCCGCACATCGCCCAGATCTACGACGCCGTGGTGAGCGAAGAGCAAAGCTACATCGTCATGGAGTACGTCCCGGGCGGGACGCTGGAGCAGTTCTGCACCATCGACAGACTGCTGCCCCTGGACAGGCTGGTGGAGATCATCTTCAAATGTACCCGGGCCCTCGACTACGCTTTCAGTCTCGGCGTCACCCACCGCGACATCAAACCGGCGAACATCCTGCTCGCCGATGCGCAGAATCTCGGCGGCGACATCAAGATCTCGGACTTCGGCGCGGCGCTGCTGGCAAGCAGTGATCGAACCCAGGTGTCGGGCGTCGGCTCTCCGGCCTACATGTCTCCGCAACAGGTGCGCGAGCTGCCGCTCAACCACCAGACCGACATCTTTTCGCTGGGCGTGGTGCTGTATCAGCTGCTCACCGGCCGGTTACCTTTCCAGGGCAGCAACAGCTACAGCATCGTGCATCAGATCACCAGCGTGGAGGCTTTACCGCCGTCGGTCTTCCGGCGCGACGTCCCGCCGAGCATCGACGCCATCGTCGACCGGGCGATGCAGAAGGAGCTGTCGCTGCGCTACGCGAGCTGGGAGGAGTTCTCTCACGACTTGGCCCAGGCCTTCCGCAATAAGCAGCTCAAGCAGCGCCAGCGCAGCTTCGCCGACAGCGAGAAATTTCAGACCCTTCGCCAGCTACCCTTCTTCGCCGATTTCAGCGATGTCGAGCTGTGGGAGGTGGTGCGCTTCTCGGACTGGGAAATGGTCGCGCCCCAAACCACGTTCATGCGCGACGGCGATCGCGGCGACAATTTTTGCTTCCTCGCCGACGGCGAGGTGAAGGTGGTCAAGCGCGGGCGCGTGCTGAGCACGTTGGGCCCCGGCGACTGCTTCGGCGAGATGGCGGTACTGGGCCGACGTACTCGCGGCGCTGACGTCGTGACGCTGACCGATGCCAAGATCGTCAGCATCCGCGGCGAAGCGCTGCAGCAGGCCTCCGAGGTCTGCCGCATGCACTTCTACTCCGGGTTTCTCAAGGTGATCGCCAACCGGCTCAACGCCGCAAACACCCGCCTGGCGGCGGTCGGGTAGCGCGCTCGGCAAACGCCAGAAACGACGAAGGCGGCCGCAGCCGGCCCTAGGTCAAGTACGTTCCCCGTCAGCCCGCGGTGGTGCTGCCTTCCAGATGCTTCTGCAGCTCGCCGCTGGCGTACATCTCGCCCATGATGTCCGAGCCGCCGACAAACTCACCGTTGACGTAGAGCTGGGGAATCGTCGGCCAGTTGGCAAATTCCTTGATGCCGGCACGGATCGCCGGATGCTCGAGCACGTTCACCGAGAAGAAATCCTTTACCCCGCAGGCTTTCAGAATCTGTACCGCCTTGGCCGAGAAACCGCACTGCGGGAACTGCGGCGTGCCCTTCATGTACAGCACGACGGGATGGGAGCTGACCTGCTGCTTGATGAGTTGTTGGACATCCATTTGCCACTCCGAATAGCCGAGTAAATTGATCAGGATTCTACTGAGCACTTCGGCGCCGCGTCAAGCCACTCGCTTTCACGGCCGGCGGCCGCCGCCCACGCGGGCGATGCCCGCCAGATCCTGCCAGCCGGAAACGTCTATGAATCCCCGATCGAGCAGCAGGGCGCGGCAGGCATCGGCCTGATCGTAGCCGTGCTCGAACAGCAGCCAGCCGCCTGGCATCAGGTGCGCCGGCGCGTGGGCGATAATCGTCCTCACCGCGTCGAGCCCGTCGGTACCGCTCACCAGCGCCGTTTGGGGCTCGAAACGCACATCGCCTTGCGCGAGGTGTGGGTCGCCCGCGGCAACGTAGGGCGGATTGACGACGATCAGCTCGAAGCGCTCGCCGCCAAGAGCAGCGAACCAGTCGCTGCGCACGAAGCGCACCTCGGCGCCGAGGGTCTCGGCGTTGGCGCGCGCCACGGCCAGCGCCGTTTCGGAGACGTCGCTGGCCATGACGATGGCCTGCGGCAGCTCCTTCGCCAGGCTGATGGCGATAGCGCCGCTGCCGGTGGCGAGATCGAGCACCCGGGGCGCAGCGCGGCTGCGCAGCAAATCCAACGCCAGATCGACGAGCAATTCCGTTTCCGGGCGGGGAATGAGCACGTCGGGCGTGACGCGGAAATCGCGGCCATAGAACTCGCGGCTGCCGACGAGGTAGGCAATCGGCTCGCCCGCGGCACGGCGGCAGATCAGTTCGGCGAAGCGCCGCATGTGCGCCGACGTCACGGGCCGTTGCGGATGCGCAGCCAGGTCGACGTGGGTGCAGCCGAGAACGTGCTGCAGCAGTCGCCTCGCCTCGCTTGGGGGAAGCCGCCCGCGCACCGCCGACAACAGCGTCGCGGCCGCCTCGCCGGCCGCCTCGGACAGCAGCGGTTGCCGCGTCTGTGCCTCCTCAGCCATCACGTATCGTCCCTCGACAACTCACGCGGCCTCCTCCGACAGCGCCGCCAATTGCTCCGCCTGGTGCTCGGCCATGAGCGCCGTGATGAGGTCATCCAGGTCGCCGTCCATGATGTAGTCGATCTTGTACAGCGTGAGATTGATGCGGTGATCGGTAATGCGGCCCTGGGGAAAGTTGTACGTGCGGATGCGTTCCGAACGGTCGCCGCTGCCGATCAGCGACTTGCGCGTCGAGGCGAGCTTCGCCTGCTGCTCGCGCACCTGCTTGTCCTTGATGCGGGCGGCGAGCACCGCCAGCGCCTGGGCCTTGTTCTTGTGCTGGGAGCGGTCGTCCTGGCACTCGACGACGATGCCCGTGGGCAGGTGCGTGACGCGCACGGCCGAGTCGGTCTTGTTGATGTGCTGGCCACCGGCGCCGGAGGCGCGGAAGGTGTCGATGCGGATTTCCGCCGGATTGATCACCACGTCCGACACTTCGTCCGCCTCGGGCAGGACGGCGACCGTGCACGCCGAGGTGTGAATGCGTCCCTGGGTCTCGGTGATCGGCACCCGCTGCACGCGATGGCCGCCGGACTCGAACTTGAGCTTCGAGTAGGCGCCGAAGCCGATGATCTTAACAATGATCTCCTTGTAGCCGCCGATGTCGGCCGGACTCTGGGAGATGACCTCGACTCGCCAGCCCTGGCGTTCGGCGTAGCGGGCGTACATGCGAAACAGGTCGCCGGCGAACAGCGCCGATTCATCGCCGCCCGTGCCGGCGCGAATCTCCAGATACAGATTGCGCTCGTCGTTGGGGTCGCGCGGCAGCAGCGCCCGCTGCAACTCCGCTACGATCCGCTCCATTTCGTCGCGGCAGCTCTGGATTTCGCTCTCGGCGAGATCCTTCATTTCCGGGTCGGTGATCATCTCCTGCGCTGCCTTCAGGTCGTCGTCCGCTCTGCGGTAGCCGCGGTAGAGCTCGACCACGGGCGCGATCTCGGCATGCTCGCGCGTCAGGCGTCGATAGCTGTCGAGGTCGCGCGTGGCATCCTCGGCAGCCAGCAGGCCATCGATCTCGCCGAGTCGGCGGGTTAGTTGTTCCAGTTTGTCGCTGATGCTTTTCTTCATGGCGGCAATGACACGCCCCGGCACCCGTGGGCGCGCGGGGCACGATGGCTTCGGCTACTCGCCGGGATGCAAATGAAACAGGCGCGCAATCACGCTCGATAGTTCGTTGCGATCGTGGGCGTCGGCCTGGTTGAGCACGTTGGTGGGGGCATGCATGAACTTGTTGGTCAAGCCGTGGCTGAGCGCCTCGAGCACCCGCTCGGGATGCTCGCCGCGTGCCAGCAGCTTCATGGCGCGCTCGAACTCGTGCCGCCGCATGCGTTCGGCATGGTCGCGCAGCGCGCGTATGGTCGGCACGACATCGCGCGCCTCGACCCAGTGCAGGAAGTTCTCGACCCGCGAATCGATGATGGCCTCCGCCTCGAGCACCGCGGCCTGGCGCGATTCCAGGCCCGACTCGACGATCTCGGCCAGATCGTCGAGCGTGTAAAGGAATACGTCGTCTAGTTTGCCCACCTCCGCCTCGATGTCGCGCGGCACGGCCAGATCCACCATCACCACCGGCCGGTGACGGCGGGCCTTGATGGCGCGCTCGACCATGCCCAAGCCAACGATGGGAAGCGGACTGGCGGTGCAGGACACGACGATGTCGTAGGTATGCAGGTTGTCGCCGATCTCGTCCAGCTTCATGGCCTGGCCCGACAGGCGCCGGGCGAGCGTCTCGGCGCGCTCGGCTGTGCGGTTGGCGACGGTGATCTGCTTCGGCTGGCGGGCGGCAAAATGGGCGGCGCACAACTCGATCATGTCGCCGGCGCCGATGAACAACACGCGCTGCTCAGCGATGCTCTCGAAGATACGTTCCGACAGATGCACCGCCGCGGCGGCCATAGACACGATGTTGGCGCCGATAGCCGTGGTCGAGCGCACTTCCTTGGCGACGGCAAAGGTGCGCTGGAACAGCTTGTTGAGCAGCGCGCCGAGCGTGCCCGCCTCCTCGGCGGTGCGCGCCGCCTGCTTCATCTGACCGAGGATCTGCGGCTCGCCCAGCACCATGGAGTCCAGCCCGCTGGCGACCCGGAAGACATGGCGCACGGCATCGCGCTGGGGCAGGGTGTATAGGTAGGGACTGATCTTCTGCGGCTGCAGATGGTGATATTCCGCCAGCCAGTCGGCGGCGCTTTGCGGCGCCTCAGTGGCGCAGTAAAGCTCGGTACGGTTGCAGGTGGACAGGATTGCCGCCTCGCGCACGGGCTTGTCGCGCAGCAGTTCGTTCAGCGCCTGCGGCAGACGCTCGGGCTGAAACGCCACCTGCTCGCGCACGGCGAGCGGCGCGGTGTGGTGATTCAGACCGAGAGTGAAGAGCTGCATGGAGCGTCGTGACGCGGCAATTTCCCAAGGAAATTATAGCAGTAGCCCCTCGGAACGGACCCTTGACGCAGGTCAGCAAGGCGAGGTCGTCCTCGGGGGTGTCCAGGTGCTGAGGGCAAAGCCAGGGGAGGGCATCATTCTGTGGCCAAGGGGGAATTCCCTCGGCGGATTTTGCTCACTGCGTTCGCGAAATCCTTGGTGGCCCAGGGCGGAATCACCCTGAGCAGATTTTGCTCACTGCGTTCGCGAAATCCTTGGTGGCCAAGGGCGGAATCACCCTGAGCAGATTTTGCTCACTGCGTTCGCGAAATCCTTGGTGGCGGAACACGGAACCGAATCCGCGACCACCGTTAGGAGCGAATGGTAACACATTGGCCCCGCGAGCGCCAATTCGATGATTAGGCCGCGAATACCAACCGACCGTAACGTGACGCTACCTTACGGTTTCAGTGTGCATGCTCAGGTCCGAAGACACGCGCGATAGCTGGTCCTACGATGCTATCGAGCGCCCGGTGCGCCCAGCATGCCTTCTCCTTGTCGGCAAAGTGTGTGACTTGGCGCAAGGCAATATCTGTTCTCGCCAGCAAAGGGAACGACTCACGCTGCATCATCTCAGCGATCCATGCGTCGGCCTCATCCACTTCCATCCGGACAATCGCATTCAGCAGCGCCAGCGTAATCGGCTCGACGATACCGCTACGATGGCACACAACATCTCCCTTGCCAGGAACATCGTGGGTCCACATCCCGTGATCTGCCTCCAAGGTGGACGGTCGCCTCAGCGGTACAGGGCAGCTGCCGATTTCCAACAGCAGTGCCGGCGTTGCACTGCCAACAACTTGCCCATCATCACCGACGGCAAGAAGCTGCAGACCTGCCAGATGCGACAGCACGAGCCAGCCTTGACCGCCGACCTGCATGGACATTTCATCTCTTTCATCTGGTGACAGGTCCAATGCAATGGACATCCCTCCGGGACCGGACGCAACGACACTACCGTCCTCATTGAACCTGAGGCCAACCGTCCCGAGACTCGGCCAGTACATAGCCGCCCGGGTACCGGGTCTGACTGCCTCTTTGCGGGGATAATCCATCAACAGTTCATTCAGGAAAGCGAGCGGGATCCCTCCAAGAATCCCTGCGGCATCAATGATCGCCTGCGCAGCCACCACGTCACCCATCGGCAGCCTTGCAGAGCTTCTCAACAGCCATTTCGCGGTCTTGGCAGGGTCAGACTTTACTCGCCCAACCAATTCCTTTGCCAAGACTTCAGCAAGCTCTGCAGCCATGGCCTCTGGCAGACGTGCGACAACGATGTCTTCATTTGACGACTGATGGATGGTCCGCTTTACTGCACCGATTTTTCGCAGGACGCCAAACTCCTCGTTGTCGAGCTCAGTCTTTGCCGTCTTGGCGCGCACGACATAGATCATCGTCGATTCCAGCACGAGGGGGGCAGACCTAGACTTGTCTTTTGCATCCTTCAGAATGCATCTGGCCAGCTTTCGGTATCCGGTACGAGGATCATCGTCGGAGAAACGGCGTCGTGCATTGGCAATCAGGTCCAGCCCCATCAGAGGTGGAAGTGCCACAACCAGATGATCGGTACTGCAGGCGGGAACTTGCGCGTCGGCAGCAATCGCCCTGAGAAGCCAGGGAGACCGGTACTCACCGGAAGCTTCTGCACCGGGCATGAACCGCATGCTCAACTTGGCCAATGCCTCGCATGCGGACTTGAATTCGTCGTCGTCGAGAAGGCCAACCGTAACGACAGCTGCATTTCTACCGATCCGTGTTTTCTTCCTTCTGGTCTCATTGAGTATTACCGAATCGGTTAGCGAGTCGTCCAGGCCCATGAGAATTCGCAGTTGGCGACCAAACTGATCCGAGACAAGTTCATCAACGTCCCTGCGAACCTGCTCGCAAGTGACGCTATTACCGTCTACGGCAATTGTGAGTATTGGCCCGGTGTCGCGGAACGAAACTCCACGCAGCCAGGATCGTATGTCATCAGAAGTAGCTGGCCAGCCCAACTCCGCTGCAAACAGATTTGCCAGTAGTTGGAATACTCCTTCCCCAGCTGAATCTGCCTCCACAAGGAGCACACATAGGTCGTCGCATCGTGTGGCGAGCTCGGCTGCCTCCCGGATGGCGCTGCTTTTTCCTGCCAACGGCGCCCCCTCCATGAGTACCACTCGAGGGCCCGATTCGGATCTGAGATGGGACAGAGCTTCCTGGGTCGCTTTCCGGGGAATCAAAAAATCTCTAACGAACGGTTGTAGGTAGTCACCCCACGCTCCGCACATGTCGGCGATCGTGTTTGCTGTTGCCGAACGTATGGCATTGACCCAAAGATTTCCACGCTGTCCAAGAAGGATTTCGACCGCTTTTCTCAGATCGACAGTGGCCACGGTAGTGGCTGCAGAAATCACTTTTTTCAGCTGCTCAGCGCCAAAGGTGCTGGCATCCAACGGTGAACCATCATGCGATGCAAGCAAACGCGTTTCGCGGCCGTTGGTCACGATCACCAGTGGCGGGCTTGGCCGGAGCATTCTTGCGTAGGAGAGTCCCTGCTGGTCATCGGCGGCAGTGAGACTTGCGTCCTCGCGCTTCAATTCCAGTACGGCTAAGGGTGCGTCGCCATCCGACACCAAAATATCCAAACGCCCTTCGGCACGGGAGACAGTTCGTCCATCGACTTCGACGTTCCCACGTCCAAATTTCATGGAAAAGCGGAGTTGGTGACGCAGCGCACCAGAACCAAGCCACGGGAATACGCGGGCAACCGTGCCGTGGATTCGCGCCTCGAGATCTGACTCGGTCGGGGACTGCGTCAGTTGTTGGATATCCATGTCATTCGCACCGTTTCACGCGGCATGCTCTCCGTCCCCATCGAAACCTCGAAAACATCCCTTGTCTTCGGCGCCACATTTTGCCTTCATGTACCTGACTCTTAAATGGGAGGTAAATGTGATAGTACGAAAGGCAGCAACGTATGACCAAGTCCTACAACCAGCTAATGTCAGGAAGTTGGCTCGTCAAGGAGCCGCTCGAATGCAAAAATGCTGGATAGGTCAGCCGCATTAAAATGGTCTTTTGTAAGCCCGATCATCGCGTCGAATATCCACTCAGCCCTGTCCAATTCACGCCCATCCTCCAAAACCTTAAGGTGGAGCATCGGCGAAACGTAATCTTCGTGATGAGTCAATGCGTGGGTATTACCAAGAAGCACCGCCCTCAGAGCACGCTGCTCACATTCAAATTTCAGGCGGCTGTATTTCAGAACTTGTGCTGCTCCTTTCTTGATATCGTCAGTGCGATCAAGCCCCGGGAGTTCTTTTGTGTTCGCGACCCGTTTCTCGACGTTCTGATTGTTTTCAACTATATGGAAGTTGCCGCAACCGAATCGATGCCACCGCAGATGGTCCGGCTCGTTCGTCCATTGGGTATAGGCAGTTGCATGCTTAGCCCAATTCGATGCGATAGTCGCAACAGTTTCCGGATTGCCGACCGCACTGGCCAAATCTGGCAGCGGCCACGTTTCAACCGTTTCAGGAGTTGGGTGCGAAACGGGGAGAGAGAATTCTGCGCCAGCAAAGAAGAGCGAGAGTTCAGAGACTCCCGTCATAGGGATGTTGAGCCACTCATGTTGGTCCCTCCCGGAGTACGGAATCGCCATGGTTGCAACAAGCGGATAGGCGATCAACGGCTTAGCTTTCACCTCAATGAATGCAAGTATCGCGTCAGTTGCAACAGTGAGATCGAACTCTCCCCGCGCACCACCCCCATCTCGGAGACGAGCGTTTGTTCGAGATGCCTTCAGCGTTGCCCGCAACAAGGCCTTCACAACCTGAATGCCTTGGTCGCCAATGGCTCTTCCACCTGGCTTGGCGAGCCATTCGACTTGTGGGTAGTCCCGAACAGTGCCGTTCTTGGACTCCCTGCGAGATCCCGGCAAATAGCATTCTGTGCGCGGCGTGCCGGCGGCAACACACAGTGGGCACATCCATGTGTAGGGGAAGAGCGCCTTACCACAGCCGCAACGCAACGCTTTTTGGACGAATTCACCTCTGTCGTCTATCAGACCGTTCGTGTAAACGCCAGTGATACACAGATCGACCAAAGCCGACAAAGCGTAACCCAAACCAGCAGTCGGCAGCTGGCCTTGCCTCTTCAGGTCACGAAGCGAAGAGACGTAGTTTTCGACGACTACATCAAGCGCTATATCGATGGCCGAATTGACTGGCTCCCTGCGGAACTTTGCATGGTTGAAAAGATGTGTCTGAAGTTCCTGGTAAGGAACACATGTGGCTTTGTAGGTGCAATCTGTACATGGTCCTTCAAAACGAGCTACTGCCGCGCGACGGGTCGCCATGTTCTATTCCTCGAGCAATCTGCTCGCCGGAACGCCGAGGCTTTTCGCGATCCGCGCAATGTTATCGATCGATACGTTACGTTCGCCGCGTTCAATCGAACCAATATAGGTCCGGTGCAACCCACATCGGTCAGCCAGTTCTTCCTGAGACAATCCAAGCTCATGTCGCAGGGCTCTCAGGCGGGCAGCGAAGATTGCTCGCAGCTCGGGTGCGTCTCGCGTGGTCATGTAATCGGGGCAGTCTCTGAATTTAGTGGCCCCAATTCTCCAACTGATGTAGACTATGAATCTACAGACTATGAGTAGCAATCATTTTATGCGGGCCATCCTTACTTACAAGCGCGATGTTGAATCAAAGGATGACCACCAACTCGCGATCCTAGAGCTCACAAGTCTGTGCGGTACAGATCCGGCCGAAGTTTCTCACGCAGAAGCTTGCCAGATTTTAGGCTGCAAGAAGCTCCCTTTTGTAGAGGCGACTCAGCGCACATTTGCCGTGGCGGTGAGCCCGAGCGTCGCCAGTCGGCTAGTGCGAAGATTGGCGTTCTGGGACTTGCTATTCGTTCGGGCGACCAAAGACGTTTCTCCTGACTCTCTCGCGACCGGCAACGCCTGGGCCAGTGTTAATGGAATACTGGCCTTTGCAACACAATCGCAGGTCATGGAGTGGACGGCCTATGCCAAAGATGACCATATGCTTAGTGCTGCTCTTCGCTCTGGCAGTGCATTGGAGGCCCTCTACGAGCGAGCGCACACCTTTATAAATTCTGCGGTCAGTGCGCCGTTGACCCCCATTTCGCGCCGAAAAAATGAATACCTGACGCACGGTTTCCACAAGTACAAGGCGAAGTTTTTCCCGCGTTTAGCACGGTCGCTGATTAACTACACTTGTCCAGAAGACGACGCAGTCGTTCTTGATCCATATTGCGGAAGCGGAACGACTGGTGTCGAGGCATCGCTCATGGGGATGGAGGCAATTCAATTTGACCTTGACCCACTATCGGCATTCATAGCCCACTCAAAGGCGCTATTGGGACATCTCGATCTCGCCAAGTTCAACGAAGCGGTTTCTCTGCTTCCCAGCAAGTTTTCATCCGGTGCAACCGCATCACTATTAAGCATTGAGGAGCACTATCGCCTTCCGCGCTTCTTGTCCGAACGTAATCCAAAGAGGCTCACCCCAGAAGTCCTCAACGAAATTGAGACCGAAGCCACGTTCATCAAGGAACTAATTACTGGTTGTGCTGACGACGACACGCGAGCGCTATTTGAGCTTTCCTTCAGCCATGCACTCGCAACAAAAGTTGCTTTGCGGTGGATGGGCACGGGGGACAACCGGTTTGCCCTTGAGATTGGTCACCGCTCGTTATACGTTTTGTTCATCGCCCAGTTGAAATACATTTTGCGTAAGCTCGATACTTGGGCGGCGCTCCGTGAGGGGGGACTAGTTGCCCGGTATGGCGAAGTCCGTGTCGGCGTTTGTGACTGTACATCGCTGCCGCTACCCGACGGGAGCGTAAACGCGGTTGTGACATCACCACCCTACTTGCCGGCAGCATCCGGACGCGAAACATATCTTAGGAGTCGTGCCGCATCATTGGTAGGTTTGGGCCTTATGACAGAAGATGCGATCCACGACTGTGAGCGCCAGATCGTTGGCAGCATTCTTGCTGAACCTACTGAGGCTGGTCCGTTACCAGATAGCGTTGTGGACCTAGTGAACTGGATGCGACCACAGCGCGAGCGCACAGCTAAAGCTCGCCCTACAGCTGCGTATTTCGAGAGACTCGGGGACTCTCTCAAGGAGATGAAACGTGTTCTGGTACCAGGTGGCATCATTGCCTTGGTCGTCAGTAAGGAACACATGTTCTACGAGATGACGACTCGGGCTGTACTTCGCCGCTTTGATATGGTGGAAGCGATCTCCGAGCTTGCTACGCAGAACCGGTACGGCATTGGTTTAGAGTTGGATCGCGTACAAGTTCTCGAACTGCCAAAAATGGACTTCGCCGCACGCCCGGGAGCAAAGGGCACTTACTGCGAAGCTATCATCTTTCTCAGAAAGAGAGCAGAGCCTGAAACGCCGCACCCCTTGAGCGTTAAGTGACAGAGTAGGCATCACCCGTGAGCAGCATCACGGAGACTTCCGGTTTCGATGCCTTGAGCGTATCGACCGACGCAACATATCGCGTCGGTTCAGCGTGCGGGATTGCCACTCCATACTTGTCGTTGAGATCGGATGGCCTCATTTCAAAGCAAGCTAGCCCAGCGCCCAACGTTATTAGCTTACTCCCCAATGGCGTAACGACGAGACGGCAGCCACCCATAATTGTCATGCTGTGGCGGTAGCGCTGCATCGCACCCAGCAGTTGGCGATATGCCTCAAACGGGTTCGACTCATGGGCGTACAAGATATTTGACGTAGGGGTTTGCCGACTGTCGAACAGCGGTACCTTGTACTCGACCAGCAAATTGTCGGCACGCCTTGGATTGCGCGAGGGATGTGGTAAAACAGGGCATATCTCGGCTGAGTTGGGAATCACTGCGGAAGCCATGACCTTTTGAAGCTGGCTAACACGCCCTTCTCCCAAGATGGGGAACCAAACGAGAGGCCAATCCTGGACACTTTCGGCATGCAAAGCCCCCGAAAATCCAGGAATCACCACGAGGTCATTGCCCGGGTCCTCGGCCTGAATATGCCCGTCAAGAGCAGCATCCTCGCCCACCAGGACCTGGAAGTTAACGCCGTTCGCCGTCAGTGGCGAGATTCCACCTCCGACATTTTTGTTGGGAACAAGCTTGTTGAGCAGGCTCGTCAGCAGAGAAAGATACGCAACACGCGGAAAAGAGCTGACATCCAGAACAATGTCGGTCTGGTCTGTGACTTCGGCCAAAACCTGGCTCGTTCCAAGTCTAAGGGCGGTCCCTGCGCTGAGGTCATCTTCACCACCTGACGCCCCACCGATCGTAATAGTCTGGCAGCCGCCAAGCGAAGCGAAAATCGACTCGAGTGACGCCGCATTTTCGTCGGTCAGATGACTGATTTCGTCATCGAGAGTGTAACCACTGAAGCCAACCAGCAGAAGCTGGGCTTTCTCGACGTTACGCCCTGATGCCTGCATGCTTGAAACGAACTCGCGCATGACATTCTGGGCCCGGATATCGAAACCCCGGCCCGCGATATAGAGAAGCCTAACGGGTCGGGAATCAAACATCTGATCCCATAGTTCATGGACACCGCGCCCCCGTCGAAAGATATATTGGTCCCAAAGCATTCTCAGTTCATCTCCAGCTTGCGTCGTCGGCTCGGGACAAAACCACGCTCCATCCAGTCGATAAGCTCACTTGCCGATATGTCCTGCCATCCCCCCATTTGCACTGGTAGTCCGTAACAGGCACAAAGCGTCCGATTCAGATAGAAAATCGTTCCGCTCTCCCGTGACGCACTTGCAGAACTTGGTCTGGCCACAACCAGATTATCTGCAGCACATTCAGCAAGCACTCGAGTAAGAACATCACCCGCGACCCCCAGGGGCCTTGAAGTCGAATGTAGTTTGGCAAACTCCGTTTGCGACAGACGTATACCCGTCACTCCAGGTGCATAAGGCGCGTTTCGCTGAAATGTCTTTTCGCGACAGAACCCACCAAATGAATCGAGAAGTCGAAGGGCTCGCGACCCCTCTGTATGATTCTTCGGAATGAACTCACGTTTGCGCTTCGCCGCATCGACGAGGAGTTTTTCTTGTTCAGATGGAGACAAGACCAATTGCGGTTTCCGCAATACCTGTTTCGCCTGTAACCCAACGTAGAGGGCGGCAGCAAGTGATAACAGTTCCTCAATATTGCTTGTCGCCAATGTGCATAGACGTTCGAGACCGTAGTAGTACGGGATCTTAAGTTCGTCGTGTATGAAGATTTCCGCAGCACCGCGAACCTGAGAATTGTCTTTATCATCAAGCTCATCCGCCGACAGTGCCAAGTCCAGTGTCATTTGCCTCTTGGCCTCGTCGCGAGCCATCCAGGTGCGCGTAACGTACATATCAATGAGTGCTTCGATCGTTGGCTCGGCGGCCCGTTGTTGAGCTCGTGCAAGCCATTCGCTGTATCGAACATTAGATTCGTGCCTGCGCGAATCTGCATTAAACGCGTCTATCCCTTGGATGACCGCATCTCTGATTTCATCGGGAGAGTATTCGCTTTGCAGACACTGAGAAAATGAGCTTGATGCAACAACGTCTTGGAGAGACATTCGCCGGTCGAGGATATTCTGGGCGAATGTCATGAACTGATGTGTCCCCTTTGACCCGCTCCACATATCCTCAAGGGCGTATTCGCGCAGGTCACGTCCTTGGCGAGCCCCCTGCGAAAGAAGGTCATTTCCAAGTGCGCTAGCCCTCTCGGCAAGCCATACTGGAACTGATGGGCGCAATACCGTAAGCTCGTCGATCAGAAGCGTCCGTTGCTTCCGGCGCAATTTGTGGAGATCGTCAATCATCAGCAGTCGCCGGGGTGCAACTGTTCGATCCTTGAAATGGAAGCCGACGGATTGAAGCCAGAGAACGCTCTCAAATCGCACATGCAATGGCATGCTTGCATCCTGATGGCCAGCGAATGCGTCAAGCTGTGCATAAACGCGTTGCTCATGCTGTTCCGCCCAAGCTATGAGCTGGCGCGGGTTTTCATGGCGTGGAATGCACTTCAGGTCAGCGGCAGAATCGTCATAAGTTAGGCGAATCGCGTCAATTTGATCGGTAGGGCTGATGCCGATCAAAGCACAGACGCTACGCAACGTCCGAAGTACAACTCGGCAATCTAACAGCGCTCTGAATAGGCCTTCGTTTGCAAGCTCGGCACCAGGAGGAAGGTCGGCATAACCGGAGGCGCACGACAAAATGATACCGACCATTTGCGGGCCGTCCTGATCATCTACAACTCCGCGAGAAACTAGGTGCTTGAACGATTCCGTGAGTTCTGGAACGTGGCGAGAACTCCAGAACGCGCCCAATGCTGTCGGGGTAAACGCCCTCAAAAGGGTCGTCTTACCAGCACCAGGTGCACTGCGAAAGATGTGAACTGCGCCCTCGAAGGCGTCCTCCGCCAACTTCTCCAATATCTTCGGAGAGAACAGCCTAGCGAAATCCATGTCCGATGTGGTCCGCTCGGACATCCTTTCGAGGAAAGGGTTAGCCTTATATGCCATTAGAACTCTCTGTGCCTGCTCATCCTGGGAAACAGGCCGAACGGGCTGAAGGATTCGGGCCCCCATAGCAGATAGATGGAATTGTTCGGCGTGTTATGCGATAAAACCACGGGCAAAGCGCATCCGGCAAAGCCGAGCCGAGCATCTGTGGTTCCTCCAACGGCAATGTGCTTATCGGTGGCGCGAGTATCGTAGTAAGCGGTGTTGGCCAGCAGGCTGCGTAGCTGAGAGGGAACGCTCTGTGTCAGGGCTATGTCCGGCTCTATGGGACAAAGCACTCTAATTTGGAGCGGTTTGTATCCGAATTCGGATGTGAATCTTTCTGACCAGTATTCAATGTGATCAACTGCCTGACGCGTGGCAACGTATAGCAGCAAAAAAACCTCATAGTGCGCCGGGTCCACGAGGTCGCCCCGATGGAGCCTTTCATAGATCTTCCGAATCTTGCCCTTGAAGACGTTTTTGCTTGCGTCATAGCGAATATAGGTATTCCCGCTTCCGGAAAAATCATCCAGAAGCCAGATCAGGTTGAATCGTGCATGTTCTACAGGGTATCCATTTTTCCCCAGCGTTTCCTTAAGGTCATCGGTCATTTCCTCGGCTTTGTCTTCACCGAGTTCATATGCCTGCCATATTTGCTCGTTGCTTATCGCATTACCGCTCGCGCGTCGAAGCTCATTTGTTCTTGCTCCGTCACTGAGTCCCAAATACAGCGATTTGATTCGTAGCTCCTCGAAACGCCTATGACGAACTATCTTCATTACGCGATGGTTGGGTATGTCATGCTCCTCTGCCACCAGTCGCATGCGCTCCTGCACTATCACATCTGGATAGGCAGTGCGGACTAAGTGCGAGAATTCAGCGTCAGATAGGTATACCAACCGCTCGGCGACCAAATCGAGGGCCGCTTGCCGATCGGGCTCGGCGAGTTGGTTCAACCAGAGCGCCAGATTTTCTATGAACCGGCGCCCAGGCCCAAATCGTTGATAGTGATCATACTTATAGTCAGCGAGTAACTGCAGCTTGGGCAAGAATCGTGAGACTGTCGCCTCATCTTGCCACCCCATGACCGTAGCCAGAAGTTGCGCTGCATTTTGATCTCGCATGTATCGGCCTGACGTCGTTAATGGGGTATTGATAAACGAAACCGGTTGGCACCTGGTTCAATTGCCATCTGACTAAGATACCAAAGCGTCGCATCCACATCCCGCAAATGTGCTGGCGCTAGTTTCCATCCGCGATCAAGTCTACGTGACGGAGCGTCTACACTTAAAGAATACCTGTGTTCGAGCAGTGCTGTGTCATTGCCAGGCCACGCCCCCTGATCACCCATAGTCAATATCGCTTGCGGGTCAATCTTGAAATTCTGAATAATGTGCGCAATCAACCTCGCTTTGCTTATTCCCTTAGCCAGAACATCGATTGAATGCTTGCTTCTAACCATACTCGACAAATCAAGCCCGGCCTGACGTAACGAATCGGCCATTACAAACCACATCTGCTCGGTCGACAGCCCTTCTCGGAAACGAATGCTTACCTGGTAAGGATGTGTTGTTCTCACGTCCTGAATAGGAGCCCCCAGGTTTCTCAGTCGTACTGCGATTCGAGTCACATGGCTTAGAAATTCACTTGTTTCGTTCTTTGACGACGGCGCTGAGGCAGCGCTATCGACCCAACCGCCGTTATACAAACCAAGCTGGATGCGCTCCAGGACTTCGGAAGGGAGGCTCTCCTGCAAACGCTCCTGAATAGAGCCTCCGCGGCCTGATGCTATGCCAACAACCACACCAGCCCGTACCAGTTTCTCGATTTGGCCCAGCACATCTGTCGGTGGCGGCTCGTCCTTCCTCTGTGAGCTGCAAAGAGTGCCGTCATAATCAAAAACTACTGCATGGAAGTACTGCTTCCCCAATGCTTCACAGAACGCCTCTCGCTCACGAAGAATCGCACCGGTTCCTCGCACCGAAGGCCAGTGCGCACCTAATACTTCTGATTTTGAGAGTTCAGGCCCATCTGAATGATCTACTGGCGCCGGAACAACGGTTGGCAGATCGAGGTAGTACAAATCTCTCCCGAACTGCGGCACCTCCGGGCGTCCGGGATCTTTTCCAAATACATGGGCAATCTCAGCAACGAGGTGCATCTGAGCGACAATTCCCGCAATCAAGTCACTGGGAGACGAGCCACAAAGAGGCATAACGTAGGTGGGTATGCTTGGGGGAATAAGCGCAGCCATGCGTCCCCAAAGATTCCCAAGCGTAGGCTCGGCCAATACGAGCATTGCACATTCATCTGGCCGCTGCGCAAGCCAGAGGTGCCGACCATGAGCATATGACCGAATGTCGGCTAGCTGGCAATGAAGCAACGCCGCTTCGGACACTTTGGATTCAAGATCGGCGGCAATTGGGCGAAGCAGCGGCGAGAACACAACAGTTAGCGCCCCGCGCCTTGCCACTTCAGCAATGAAGTCACGCGCACCTTCCATCCACTCTGCAACCGATTGGTTACCTATTAGTAGGTCGTCTAGCCGCGACGGCAATGGTTCTTTGTTTTGGTCGAGCTCCCCATAGGCTCGGGCAACGACCATTGCATCCAACAATAGACTGTTGGTTGCCAAATAGCCGTCTTTTTTTTCGAGGTCAAAAATATGCCCGCTTACATCTGTGAGTCCGTTTACGCACTCCATCAGTGGGCTGCTCGCGCGATTCGTCAAAACGTGGATAGTTCGTGCGCTATGCCTGCGCGCCCTGCGCAACGCTTCAGAGATGTCTGGATTTTTTCCTTCGGCAGAAATCAGAAATACCGGACTGGATGCCGCAAGCGTAGGATTGCAGATCACCTCCAAAGGAGTGACCGGCCTAGACACTCTCCCGGTATACGTTTCGTGCAAGTTGCACATCAGCGACGCTACCGTATATGAGCCACCGGAGCCCACACCAATGATGCTTGATTCGCAGGCGCTCGCTATTGCTGATCTTAGCGGCGCCACGTCAAGCGTCAAACCACGCTGATACGTCGCCGCGAGTTCATCTAGCTCCGAGTCGTAATGGTTGCGATTCATCTCAAAATATCAGCAAGCTAGTTCGACCGACACCGCTCCTGTCGCAGCGCGGGGCCGCGACTTCCCGTTCGATTTCGTTTTGCTTATTTGCTGAACAGACTCGCTCCTAAGTTCTGACCGTAGTTCCATGAGGAGGACCCCAAGCATGTTCTTGCCTTTTCCGTTTACCTCACCCCACAGGCGATTGACCGGATTATCTGTTTTTGCCGATTCAACTAAGCGCGCATCCCCCGTCGAAAGGAGCAGATCGCGGAGATCCTGATGTTGGGTGAACTTGGCACGCAACACTCGCCGCATCCGATCGAACTTTACCTTTGACCAATCAGGGGCGATATCCCACGTATACAGCCCGTGAGCAGCCATTGCCACCAGCGCTGGGCTTGGCGCGCTCAGAATCCACTCGCGCACCGATTCTTTGACCGCCTTGCCCGCTTGGTATGCATGTTCGGAGGTCGGATACTCGCGCCCCTCAAACACCACTGGGCGTCTACATAGGTTACTAAACGCCCCATAGGGCTTCTCATTTGCACGATAGAAATGAATCTCCGACTGATCTGCCTCGTCGTTACACACCTGTATTGAAGAGGCTTTCTGGAGTTTCGCGGGGCTTTTCATTTACGGCTCTCCTTCGAGGAATCGGGCAGGGGATACAAACTTAACGTCTTGCAGTGATTGACCAGCAGCACCTCCACCAAATTGGTAAGGCTGCGACGATCCTGGGCCGCCGCCACTTCGGCTGCAGCCTTGATTTCAGGATCGACTCGCAAGGTCATGATTGCGGTCTTGACTCTTGGGCGGCCTCTAGGCATGAGAGGTAATCTGCAAAATAATGTACTGCATCATACAGTACTTTTAACTTTTTTAATACGATCTTTTAATATCATATGTATATACATATGATATATGCAATCAGAACAGCAACAGGACGGCTACGTAAACATTGCAGCCTCGATGCGTCGGCGAAGAACAAGCCCTGGAAGTGCTTTCCCTCCGCCCCACACCCATCTCTGCAATTCGATAGCTCCGGCCTGCCAGTCCCGCTGGTTGATCCGCCGCCGCAGCGTCGACGTCTGGAGCCGCCCTGCACCAAGGTTGAATGTGAAGTCCACGATGGCTGCGAGCCGCGCCTCGGGCTCGGTGGCCAGCACAGGGCAGTAGCGCAAGGTCGCCTGTAGCGCAGTTTGCAGATCACGAGCTAGATAGATTTCAGCTTCTGCTTCTGTGATCGGAGGATGCTTTGAATCGCAAAGGTGGCCGTAGCCAATCGTCCAGTACCCGGCCGGACAGATGTATGGCTGTGCCCGACCGGGATCAGCTCTCGCCACCCTGTGGAAACCCTCGAAGTGCTTGGCGAGATTGATCGCCGCTTTCGGAACTTCGATCACGGCCGCACCCGGTCAAACACACGCCCCAGGAACCAGAAGTTCAGCACCCCGGCCCACAGCGCCTGATCCGCTTCCGTCCAAGCGTGCAGGATCGCCGTGCCCCACCCGGCGCCGGCAGTAACGGCAGCCACAAACGCTGCCGTCTTCGCCGCGCAGTAGAGCAACATGAACCAGTAGGTAATCACCGGCCGCACGCTGACCGACAAGGCATCAGCCCAGCGCACGCCGGAACACTGGCCTTGGGCAGCGACCGCCTCCTTCAGTGCTTCGATGGCCCCGGTATTCCATGCCGCATCGGCAGCGGCCCCAATTTCCGACATTCGCTGCGCCCCGCGAAGCTTCTCGAACTCCAGCGCCTTGTCCTGCATCGCCAGTTCGTGGCCGCGCTCGCCATTGCGGTCCAGCCACTTCAGGATTTCCGGCGCAAGGCGGAAGGCCCCACCGAGGAGGCCGCCAAGCAGGGTCTCGATCATTGCCCACCTCCAAACAGCTTGAGTTTCAGGAACGCACCGGCCAGCAGTGCCATCACCAAACCGGTGACCAACATCTTTACGATGGTCAGGCCTGCGGTTTTCTTGGCCTCGTTGAATGCGTCGAGCAGATTGCGTAGTTCGCGGATGTCGTGGGCCGCATCCTCACCATCAAGTCCGACCTCATGCAGTGCATGCCGGGCTCCGCGTTCGGCGGCACGCTCCAGCATCGCCTCGAATTCTTCTTGTGGGATGGTCACCATCTTCCGGCGCTCCATTGGGGTTGCATCCATGATTTCGTCCTCCAGAAATGGAAAGCCCACCTCATGGGTGGGCTCGTAAGATTGGTAAAGCGATGTCAGATCGCGATGCCGGCACTCCAGCCGGTGCTCTTGTAGGCGGCGAGCACGGCCTCGTCCTCGATGTAGCAAAGCCAGCCGACCTTCGGCGTGTAGTACTCCCAGGCACTGGCCACACGCACGGCGATCTGGTTGGTCCTGCCAGCCCACACACCGGTCGCAGCGGCCGGAATGATGTAGCGGTCGCCGTCGACCGGACTGGCTGGCGGCGTGGCCAGATCCCGATCCTTGACCGCGAGCCCGACTACCGCGCCGAGCCGCTTCAGATTGCCGTCCATCGTCGTGTGCCACCCGGACTCGCCGAGTGTCCAGCCGTAGGTAAGCCCAAGATTCGGATCAGTGCTTGCCATCAGATGCCTCCATAGTATTTGCCGTAGTTCAGGCCGAAACCCGCCCGCTCGAAACTCCGCGTCTGCTTCTGCCAGCTGACCTGCCCGTCTCGCACCGACTCGATCTCGACCTTGAGCCGGCCGTTGATCCGTCCCAGCCCGCTGTCTGTGGCCTCGTCAGTGGTTGTGTAGGTCAGCGACGTCGTAGTCAGACCCGTCAGGTTTTTTTGGAGCCCAAGGTTCTCGTTGTAGATGCGAACCGTGTAGGTAGTCCCCGCCTCGGGGCCGATGCTTCCCTCAGACTGCGTCACCAGATAGACGGTCTGCTGCATCCGGTCGCGATGGGCCCAGGTCAGCGCCATCTGGCCCAGAATCACCGTGGGCCACATCACGTTATTGACCCGCACATTCCCCGGCGGATACGGCCGGATCATGCGCTTGGTGAAGGTGTAGCTGTCGGCCGTCGCCGCTGACTCCGCCAGTCGTCCCATGCCAGTCGATGGCAGAAGTTTGACCTGCAGCGACTCACCGGACAGATACTGCTCGGTGAGCAGGGCTTCGACGCCATCGACGAACCAGATCCGCGCACCAGCCAGATGACCAACTGGAACGGTATCGAGAATGCCCCGTTCCACCGTGATCGTGCCGGCACCGAGATTCACTGCCTTGATGGCCACGATCTCGTCGTCGAGATAGGCCAGCTTGTCGAGGCCGACCGACTCCAGATCCTGCCCGTTGCCGATCGCCAGCACAGTGGCAGCCGAGTCGATGTCGTTGATCAGCGTCGCGTTGGGCGTAAAACCCATCGCCTCGACCTCGGCAAAGGCGGCACTGCCCTGGCGCGTTAGCACCTTCACATTGAGGGAATCTCCGGAGGGCCGGCTAGCGCACACCACCAGGAGGCCGCCTTCGGGTTCGAGTTCGGCCCGGGCCGTCGCCGACTCACCAACCACTCGCTTGACCACCGTCCACCAGGGCGCCTCGCCCAGTTTCCTGAAAGGCACCGGGGCCGGGGCCGTCAGTGGCGAAACCCAGGAAGTGGGCGTCGGCGATACATAGGTGGCCGAGGGCAAGCCGAAGATGTCCTCCACGCATTCGATGCGCACCCGCCCATCGGTCAGGGTGCCATAGCTGATGCGAACCACCCGCATCACCAGTTGGGCGATGCCCAACTCCGGCCAGGTCAGCTTGAAGACGTCGCCGATATTGAGACTGGCGGCCTTGCGATTGGCGACCAGCGTCGCCTTGGCCAGGGGCACGGACAACTGCTTGAGGTCGCCCAGCGCCACCTTCGAGGCCAGTGTGCCGTTGCTGATGCCCGGATAGTCCACCGTCACCGAGGATACCACGCCACCGGCCAGTTCCAGTGCCGCCAGGTCATGCACGGTGATCGCCGCATCCTTGTCGGTATTGCGGTCCCGGTAGCGCACTGTGACCTGGTTGATCAGTTCGGATTCAGCCGGACGCGAGAAGCTTTCCAGCGCGAGGATATTGGTGGCATCCAGCACCATCAGGTTGGAGAGGTTGTAGTCCGCCCGGGCGAGTTTCAGGGTGTATTGCCCGGTACGCGGATGGACATAGAGCGTGCCATCGATGTGGCGCAGCACTTCGCCGATGAACTCTTCGAGGGGCTGTTCGCGATCCCACAACAGGGAGAGTCCGAACTGCTCGCTGCCCAGGGTGTAGGACGCCGTAGAGAAACTGCTGGCATCGATCTCACTGGTGGCATGGCCCAAGCCCCAGGTCGGATTGTTGAGGCACTCGTAGATGATGTGAGCCGGATTGGCGTCTCCGTTGATGTAGCCGCTACCCAGGGCCGCCGGTGCCGGAATCCGCCGTGCTTCGACGCTCCAGGGCTTGATGTAGGGGTTCATGGCCGACAGCTGGCACTGCTGGACGATCAGCGACAGCACGCCGCGAAACGCCGGAATGATGCTGCCGAGCTTCTGTTGCAGGTAGCCGGACACGGTTTCGGCCGGGCCGCCGAACTTCACCTCGACGTAGCCTTGCACACCACCTTCGCGCGAATCGCCGCCGAACAGCTGCGGGGCATTGATGTAGATCGTCTGGCTGCTCGTAATGCTGCCGCTCCAGGCGGTTCGCTCGCCGACGATGATGCGGGTAATGGCGTCGACCGGCCCATGGCACAGGACCAGATGCAGCCCCGCGTAGTAACGATGGCCGACGACATAGGAACTCGAGCCGCCACCGCGTTTTCCGCCGCCGCCCACTTAAGTCTCCTGCTCACGTTGCTCGACTGCCTCGGCGAGGCGCATGGCCATGGCGTCGCCGGTGGCCCGGAGCCAGTCGGTCGTCACACCGTCCCGACGAAAGTCGTCGAAACTAACCCCGTCACGCGGAAACCATTTGCGCAGCCCCGCGTTGCAATAGCCCAGGGCCTTGGCGTCCTCGTGGGTTGCGATCACTGTCATTTCTTACCTCCACTGCCAGACGTCTGGCGAATTTCCGTGGTCTTGATGTCGCCGTACCAGACACAGTTGGCCTGGCGGATCACGCGCGTGCCGAACAGCACCGGGATGGGCTTGCCCTGTTCAGCCACCGGAACATCCACATTGCCGGGCGAGACGGAAGCCGGTTTGGGTGGCCGGGGGCTCAGCAAGGCTCCGATGACCGTGGTCACCACCCAGACGAGAATTTGTGTCCACATAACCGACCTCAGACGATCGAGTCGCCGGCAAAGGGGTTCTTCGCCGGTATCCAGGGGAACCCGCCAAAGTTCAGCGCATTGCCGAACTTGCTCTGACAGGTCGAGAAACTGCGGTCGCAGCCGGCGAAGGCTTCGAAGGCACTGCCCACCGCCAGTCCGGGCAGGACGCTCGACAGCGTGACCGTATCGCCCGAGTGCTGGGTGATCATGCGCGGCACGCCGCCCACGCGCAGATAACCGCCGGTCAGCCATCCGGTGCTCTGCGACAGGAAGGCCACCGAGGTTGCCGTCAAGCCGGAGACCGCGCTCAACGTGCCGGCGATCTTGTAGGCCTGGTTGTTGATGCCACAGCCCGGGTCGTAAAGGGCATGGCGGCAACCCGTCTGGTAATGCGCCCGCAGCCCCGGACGCTTCAAGGCCGTGAAGATCGACTCACAGCGGATCGTCGCGCCGCTGCCGGCAAACACCACCGAAGCCACGCGGCCCTTCCACGCCGTGATGTATTCGCTGTCACCATAGTGATTGCGAAACAGCGTCAGGGACACCACCCCGTTGGGCCGGCTGGCGGCGAACAACTGGGCCACCGCAAAGTCACGCGCACATTCCAGTTCGATGCCATTGCGCGAGAATTCCGGCGATTGCTCCAGTCCGGAACGACGCAGAACGGCTGGCTGGTAGGTGTCGGCCTGGTAGGTCACGACCTCGCGGCCGCTGGTCACCGCCCAGACCTGCTGGCCAAGGACGAAGCGATAGAGTTCCACCGGCTGACCGGAAGCCGCCGAAGTTTCCTGCGTGAGGTAGGACATGTTTAGCCTTTGATGCTCTTGACTGGCAATGCAGATTCGACGATCCGGTCGGAGAGCCAGTGCAATTCGATCTGGTCGCTGTCGAGCCGGCTTTTTTCGAGGAAGTAGATGGCGAGCCAGTCTGTGGGGTTGGCATCGAAGCCGAAGGTCTGTTCCAACGTCATTGTTTCTTCCTCAGAGGTGGTCCCCGCACCGAAGCTCAGGATCGTTCGGTAGTACCAGGTGCCGTTCTTGTGCAGGAAGGCAGCTTCGGTGCGTCCCGGCATCGGGTTGAAGTACAGGGCATAGCCCCGTGCCGCCACGGTCATCACCGTCTGGTTCGACAGGATTTTGCGGGTCGGCACGATGGAGGTTTCCCATCCCGGCTGCCAGTACGCCACCAGGCGTCCGGCACGGGCCGCCAGCCAGCCCTTGAAGGCGGCGATCTCAGCACGACTGGTGAAGCGGAAATCGAAGGCGCGACGAATGAACGGTCGTGCCCCCGAGTCATCCACCGCTGTAATGCCGGTCTCGTAGTCCAGGACTTCGGCGAGCCGCTGATACTCCACATCGACATCGCGCTCCCGGTTCGGTCGCGGGAAGGTCATCGGCCAGATCGGCACATTGCTCAGTCTGGTGGCGTTGTCTTGCTTGGTGATCGTGGTGGTTCCGGCGATATCGAACACCACCCGGGCCGTGACGATGGCTTCCGTGACCCGCGTCACCGGCTGGCTGATACGGAGACGTGCGGTACGCGCTGGCGTCACGAAGGCGCCTGCCGGCCAGGACTGGAGGATGGGTTGCTTGAGCGTCACCCCATTGCTGGCCACTGAAAGGACTTCGGCCGCCTCGGTATTGCGGCTGTCGGTACCGATGACCAGCAGGCCATCGGCTTCGTACTCCAGATGTGTCGTCGTCAGCGGAATGAAGGTACTGCCCGCCACCAGGCTGCCCGCCAACTGCGTCTTGTCCGGCCAGATCGGCAAGGCATAGACCCGCGACTGCCAGGCCGACAGCAGGACATCCAGCAAGGCGGCATCGTCGCGCCCAAGCAGGATCGTGAATTCGAGCGAGCGGCGCGGATTGACGCGCAGGCTCACGCGCTGTTCGGTGCCATCCCGGGCGGTCAGCACATCGGTAGCCCAGGCCAGTCGTTCCAGCCAGGACTCGCCCCAGTGGGGCCGCAGGCCGAAAACCACGACCCGTCGCCCCGAGATGCTCAGACGCGGTGTCTCCCCAGGAAACTGGAAGGTGAAGGACGCCTCAATGACCGGGGGACCATCGAGACTGATGGATACCTCGTACAAGCGCGACGAGAGCATGCCGAAGGTGGTCGGCGGATTACTGCTGCCCGACAGCACGATGCCACCATCGTTCTCGCCGACGATGGCCGACAGGGTCTTGGTGGCGAAGTGCGCGTTCCACACCTCGATCTGTCGCATCTGCGTCGACAGCAGGTTGCCCAGGATGATCTTGCCCGGCAGCAGATGAATCTGGTGATACCAGTGCTGCTCGAACTGGCGGATCGTGAAGCCGGCGAAGCCAACCGGCAGTTCGCTGATCGGTAGAAGGTTCGTCAGGGATCCGCTGCTGGAGAATCGGGCAATAGCCCCTTCATACGGGCGAAACGGTGCCGGCAGGAATTTCTCCGGCAAAGCATAGGCCGGATCGCCCTTCGCTCCCGAGGGCAACACACCTCCCGCAAAAGTCGTCATTTCTTGAAGGCGTAACCGCCATAGGACGTGCTGAACACCATCCACTCATCGCTGCCGAGCGTGACGATGTCCTTGTTGGCGTACTGACCGTTCATGCGCAGCAGACGGGCCTCGGGGATGTAGCCCACCATCGAGTAATAGTAGGTCGGCGTGGTGCGTCCTACTTCGACGGTGATCGGATACAGCGGCGTCACCCCGTTGAAGGTGATCGGCGAATAGCTGTCGAGTTGTCGCGTCAGGCTGGTGTAGAACATCCGCGACGCGGTATTGCCGGAGCCGTTGGCGGTTTTCCAGGCATTGGTCGCACTGTCGATGTCGGCGCGCACGGCACCGCTGTAGCTGTCGGAAAGAAACGCACCACCCGTGAAGTTGCAGGACTTGGTCATGGTGCCGAAGAGCAGCATGTTGTAGATGGTGCTGGTGTATTGCGTGACGCAATAGCAGTAGCCATCCCCGCCAAACAGGAAGTATTCGGCACTGCCGGACAGCAAGTTGGCCGAGATCGAGCCACCCGATACGGTTTGTGAGCCGTAGGCCAGGCCGCTGCTGAACGCAGTTGAGCCATAGGCCGCGATGTAACTGCTCCAGGAGTGCAGATTGACGTACTGTCCGCTGGCCGCATGCTGCAGGTGCAGCCGGTAGTAACCTGAGTCCGCCTGATACATCAACTGCGTGTAACCGCAGTAGGTGGTAGCGAAGAGCCGGATCTTGTCGAGCAGGTCGTTCGGCGAGGTGGTGATGCCGGATTGGAATGCCATAAGTGTTGGAACGCCTTACGTGCCGACCGCTACCGCAATCAGCATGTGAAAGTTGAGGGAACGAGGTCGGCGATGCGGCGTTGGTCTATGCCAGTTTCAGTGCCCAATAGTCGTAGTACCCGGTGCGATACACGTCCTGCACCACGAGGTGATCCACGCCATTGGCGGTGATGATGTTCTCGACGGAATTGCCGTAGCCCGGCACGCTGTACATGCCGTCCAGTTCGCCAAGGCCCTGCATCACGAAGGGCAACAGCGGATAGCTGCCATCCGGCGCTTCGCGCTGATTGCTGCCCCAGGTGCCCGGCCAGAAATACGGACTGCTGTTCCAGGTGCCCGTGGGCGACCAGTACGCTCCGGAATAGCCGGCCGTGCGCGGAAGATGGTTGCGGTAGGTGTAGGCGTTGCTCCAGCGCGTCGAGCCGTTGTACGAGCCACCCACCACCAGGGGATACGGATATTGGGCCGGCGTGGCATAGGGCAGGAACAGCCCGAGGTGCACGCACTCGTAGTAGGTGCCGGTCTTGACCACCACGACGATGCGACGACCGTTGGCGACGAACCAGTACGGCATCGCCGACAGGGTCAGCAGTGCGTAGTAGGTTTGACTGCTGTTGTACTGAGCATCGAAGGCCACCCCAGGGTTGTAGGTGACATAGCCCCGCAGTTTCCAGTTGCCGTAGTCCGACGATGTCTCCGTCTGGATGGCGACATAGATTTCGTCGCTGCCGGCCAGGCCGACGCCCTTGAGCACCAGTTCGGCCGGCGGCCCCGGCACCCAGCGCATGACCTGCCAGCGCTCGTTGGCCGGCAGCATCTGCTCGGTGACGAAGGCCTTGAGGCGGGTCAGCAGGTCGAGGTAGTCCGAAGCGGTACCGGATGTCCAAGCCATGGCAGTTCCTAACGCAGAATCTCACGCACGGCCGAGCCATTGCGCGAGAGGATGTTGAGAATCGACTTTTCCCCAGCGGGGGAAGTGAGGTAGTCGGCGGCAAGACTGGGATCGATCACATTGACGATGCGTACCGCCTGACCGGCCCCACCCCCTGTCGTTGCCGGGGCGGCGGGTGGCACCAGTCCGCCCTCGGCGAAGGCCAGACGCACACCCTGCCAGCGGGGGACACTGAGTCCGCCGTTCAGGGCATGCAGGAAATCGACGCCGAGCCGGCGCACGGCAGCGGCGCGCAGGACATATTCCCCGGCCGACAGACGCGCCGGGATCGAGTCCGA